>Ga0335078_10000359_pt1 | contig 72206 bp, 68 predicted proteins | sample Lox_Sample_32_FD_206711 | JGI IMG/M metagenome (GOLD analysis project Ga0335078, IMG submission 206711) | Soil microbial communities from Loxahatchee National Wildlife Refuge, Florida, United States - Lox_Sample_3.2 | ecosystem: Environmental > Terrestrial > Soil > Wetlands | place: USA...
CATACCCGGCCCAGGTCACCCACAGCCCCCAGCCGTCGCCGGGGGCCGGCCCGCAGCCCGAGACCGGCCGGGGCGGCCGGCCGTCCCCCTGGCAGGCGGCGGCCCGGACGCCCAGGCCGCAGTCCGTACCCAAGCGGCCGACGGCCCAGCGGAACCGCAAGGGCGGCGCCCAGGCCCGGCAGGCGCACCTGATGGTGTCCCGGTTCGAGCCCTGGTCGGTCATGAAGTTCAGCTTCATGATCTCGCTGGCGTGCTTCGTCATCCTGTTCGTCGCGGTGACGCTGCTCTACGGCACGCTGGCTGGGCTGGGCGTCTTCGATTCGATCCAGAAGGCGCTGTCGAACGCCACATCCGGCCAGGGGACCAACGGCGTCAACATTTCACACTGGTTCTCCGCGTCGACGATCCTGGGTTATACGGCCCTGCTCGGCGTGCTCAACGTGTTCCTGATCACTGCGTTCTCGACGGTGGGCTCGGTGATTTACAACCTGACCGCGCACCTGGTGGGCGGTGTCGAGGTGACATTGCGGGAAACGGAGTTACCGGCCCTCCGGCCAGTTCGCGGCGGCGTCGCAGTTGCGGTAACCTTTCCCGGCGTGCGCGGGTTCGTGCCGCGCCCCTGGGGCTATAGCTCAGCCGGTTAGAGCGCATCCCTGATAAGGATGAGGTCGATGGTTCAAGTCCATCTAGCCCCACCAGGTCAGACCCACCGCCCGGCGAACGGCCGGGAGTCCTGACGGCAACGGTGACGGCAGTAGTCACCCGGCCGCCTCACCGAAGAGCACATCCGAGATCCGGTCCAGCGCCGCCCGCTGATCATCTTCGTCCCCGCGTGTGTAAATCTCCATCGTCGTTGAGATCCGCGCATGGCCGAGGATCTCCTTCGCGTCGTTCGGTGCTGTCCGCAGCTTCTTGAGCAAGGACGCAACCGTGTGGCGGAGGTCATGAAGCCGGATCGGCCGGAGCCCGGCCGCCTTTGTGAGCCGTTCAAAGGACCGCGCCAGGTTGCGAGGCTCGACCGGTCGGCCGGAGCGCGTTGTGAACACATAGCCCGTACCTAGCCATCCGTGACCAGCCCGTTCGCGCGCCTCGGCCTGCCATCCGGCCAGCTCGACCAAGCCGTCACGGGCGATCGGCAGGAGAGGCAGCGTCCGCTGGCCTGCTTCGGTCTTGACCCGTGTCCGGACAAGCTGTCCGTCACGCCTCTGGAGCTGCCCGTCCACCCGGAGCTGGTTCTCCTCCAGGTCCACATCCTCCCAGCGGAAGCCGAGCACTTCACCGCGGCGAAGCCCATAGACAAGCAGCAGGACGAACGCCGGGTACAACGGGTCGTTACACGCGGAATCGAGGAACCGGCGTGCTTCATCGGCCGACCACGGGCGGTTACGCTGCGGCCTGTCCGGCGGCAGCGTAGCCAGCCGCGCGACGTTGATCGTGATCAGTTCCTCGTGCATCGCTCGCGTGAGGCATGCGCTTAGCGTGGTGCGCATCACGTGGACCTTGGCGACCGAGTCCCCGCATTGCACGCGCCCGTTCAGGAACGCCTGAACTCTGGCGACCCTCAGCCGCTCAAGTGGCTGGTTGCCGAGCCCTGGCTTCAGGTAGAGCCGTACCGTCTGCTCGTATTTCTTGTACGTGTTCCAGCTCTTCGACGGCCGGACCACCTCCGCGAGCCAGTACTCCAGATAGTCGCCCACCTTCCACGACTTGTTGGCGACCGGTACGCCGCGCGCCGAGCGATCCTGTAGCCCGATGAGCTTTTTGTGCACCTCTTCGCGTGTGTGACCGTAGCGCCGGACCCGCTTGACCGTGTTGTCCGATGTGAGCACGTAGGCCGCGCCTTCCCAACGGCCGTCCCTGCGCTGATAGATCGTCGCCGTGCTGGATGGCCAGGTCGCGGACGACCTCTCGGGCCAGCGGCATGGCCAGCCGTTCGGCCTGGGTCTTGCGGGTGTCAGGGTTGGTCAAGGTCACCTCCAGTCCGCCGTGTCGTCGCTGGCCAGGGTCACGGAGTAGCCGCACAGGCGGCACTCAGCGGCCAGCCCCGACAGCCCTTCGAGCAGGAACATGGCCGCGCTACAGCACGGGCACGGCTCGTCAGTACGCCAGGTCCGCACGGTCATGCCGCCTCACCCGCCGTCTCCGCCAGCGCGGCCATGTCCGCGATATCGGTGTCGGTGACGTAGGCCACGCGGACCCGTACCGGGTCGGGGGACGCGTCCAGCCTCACGTAGGCCACCCCGGCGCCGACCTCGGGCAGCGGCGAGATCAGGTCGGCGAGCGCGCCGCGGTCCCGGGCACCGTCGCCGAGTACCATGTCCACCTGATCCGACTCATCCAGCCGCATGGCGATCCGGGTAGGGAACAGGTTCCGCAGGCTGATCACGTCTTTGCGCGGATCTTGCAGCGCGCCGACCACGCACACCCCGACCGACCGGCCCTGGCTGGTGAGGGTGGCGATGGCGGCCTCAGCCCGTTTGCGGAGGTCGCGTTCGGGCTGGTAGGCGGTCAGGAACGCCAGCTCGTCAATGATCACGACCAGGAACGGGAACGCCATCGACACCGCGAACGTGCGGGTCTTGCCGCCGAAGGCCGCCGCCCGGGCGTGCATCTCGGCGACCGCGGCCTCCAGCAGCTCCACCATGGCCGCCGCCTGGTCGGCGTATCTCGCGAACAGGGCCCGGCCGAAGGACAGCTCCATCCGCTTCGGGTCGCACGCCCACACCCGCACCCAGCCGCTGCAGATGCCAGGCAGCATGGCCCGGATCAGGGACCAGATCACCGAGCCCTTGCCTGCCCCGGTCGCCCCGGCGATCAGCACGTGCGAGCCGAGCAGCCGCAGCAGCCAGGGTGCCCCGTCCTCTCCTTCGCCGATGGCGAGCGCGGCCAGGTCCACTCGCCCGGGCACCGGCAACGCCGGAACCGGGTTCGCGAGCGCGTCCCGGCGGACCAGCTCCAGCACGATCAGGCCCGGCGCCACGGGCCGGATCCGGCACAGGTGCACGCCGAGGCCGTGCGCGATGCCCTCGGCCCGGTCGGCGAAGTCGGCCGGAGATTGCCCGGAGACCAGCTTGATCGTGAGCCGGTCCACCGGCCCGCAGGCCCGCATGCCGGACAGCACGGGCAGCAGGATGCGGCCCGCATAGGGCGGGGCCAGGCCGGTGATGGTCATCACCGCGTGCCAGCGCCGCCGGTAACACCAGTGCCGCCACCCGTCCCGCATCGGCGCCGCCACCCACCGGGCGAACCGGTCCGGCCAGGCCAGCCGGAGCAGCAAGAGGACCGAGGCGACGAGCCCGCCGGTTCCGGCCAGGCCGGGCCAGCCCAGGTTGAGGTAGTCGAGGACGAGCAGCCCGGCCACCAGGTCGAGCAGGGGCTGACAGATCACGAACCAGGCCACCCGGACGAGGAGCCGGGCGAGCTGGACGAGCCAGATGACGAACTCGGGGGTGCGGTAGACCGGGGACCGCCAACGCGCCTGCGGGTCGGCGTCGATGACCTCGACCGCCCACAGCGGCGCACCGGTCGCCTTATCGGCCTGCTGCACGAACCGGTCACCTTGCGACCGGTCGAAATCCCGCACCGGCTCGAATTCCCCGCCGCGTACACGCCGTGCGGGAACACCATCCCGAACTCCACCGGGATCGGACCTTGCACTGCCACTTGACTTCTCCTATCTGGCCGGAACATCCGACCTGACTTATCAGGCGTCTCGTCACGCTAGTCGGTACTACCTGACTTGTCAAGAAGGATTATCGGCCGATATCTGAACAGGCAGGAGGAAGATCAGATGAACGGGTAGGCGTCGTGGATCTCGTGCCGGTCACCCGGCAGCACGATGTCGGCCACCTGCAACGGGCGCGCTTCCGCGTCATAGACGGTGACGATCACGTTGAGCAGCGGTTCGCCGGGGGACACGCCCAGGAGTGTGGCTTCCTCACCGTCTGGCCGCCGCGCCGAGATCCGCTCGACGGCGTGATCGAAGCGGACCCGCTTCCTGGCCTGAAGGTGATGCCGGATGCTCTCGCCCTGCAGTTCCGGGGAGGCCAGGTCGGTTCCGGCGGCCAGGTCCAGCGGCAGCCATGCTGAGGCCAGCTCCACCGGCTCCCCGTCCTCGGACAGCACGCGCTGCCGCACGAACGCCTTCGCGCCGGTCTCCAGCCCGAGCAGGGCCGCCACGTGCGGCGGGGCGACCTTCACCCCGGCCTGTACAAGCTCACCGCTCAGCGCGGTTTCGGGCAGTTCCAGCACGCCGTGCGCAGGCCGGGTCCGCTCTGCACCGGCCAGTGCCGGGCGGCCCCGCACGAAGCTGCCCCGGCCTTGCTCGGTGCTGATCCATCCGTCCTGGCGCAGTACCGACAGCGACTTGACGATTGTCGGCCGCGACACCCCAAACTCGCCGACGAGCTGGTGCTCCGATGGCAGCAGCGACCCCGGCGGGTACTGCCCGGATTCGATCCGCTGCTTAATCTTTGCGACCACCTGCGCGTACTTCGGCGGCGCATACTCGGAACCCATACCATTGACCTGCCTGCGGCCGACGTGATGACCTGTCAGGTAAGACTAGCGGCCTCAACCGGGATTGTCATTACTTTGTGATAAGGCCCCTGCCGGGCCCTGCCTCGGATGGCCGTCCGGGCGGCTCACCCGTGTGGTTCGCTGAGGATCTGCCATAGCTCTTTCGCATCCGTGGTCCTGGGTTCCGCAGAATTAGGGGGCTTCTGGGATACTCCAGCCATGGATCCGCAGGTAAGGAGCTTGAGGCTAGCGCGAAAACATGAAACTCACTAGTGACACGGTTCAGTCGGTTACATGCTGTTAACAAGGCAAAACATGAAAGATGACTAGGGAAAATGGAGGGATTTGCCCTAGGGGGCGCATCGCGGTAGTTTCTGCGCGTGCCCTACGTGAAGACGTCCGTGCGGACCACCCGTTCCGGGACGGTCCGCTACCTGCAGCTGGCCCACAACGAGTGGGATCCCGAGACGCAGCGGTCGCGCACGAGGATCCTGCACAACTTCGGCCGCGAGGACGAGATCGACAAGGACCAGGTCAGGCGCCTGGTGTCGGCGCTGTCCCGGCTGCTGGGCCCCGCGGAGGCCCTCGCGGCGGCGGAGCCGGGCGAGCTGTCGGTCACCGCGTCGCGTCCGGTGGGCGGCACGCACGCCCTGGACCGGCTGTGGCGCAGGCTGGGCCTGGACGATGTCATCGGCCGCTGCCTGGCCGGCCGCGCCGAGCCGGGGCGCAGGCCGGACCCGGCCACCGAGCGGGTGCTGTTCGCCCTGGTCGCGAACCGGGCGCTGGCCGCCTCCTCCAAGCTCGCCGCCGCGGACTGGGTCGGCAGCGACGCGCACATCGACGGCCTGGACGAGGTCACCGACGACGCCTGCTACCGGGCGATGGACCAGCTCCTGGCGATCGGGCCCGACCTGGCCGAGCAGGCGTATTACCAGGTCACCGACCTTCTTAATCTTGAAGTAGACCTGCTTTTCTTCGACACGACCAGCACGTATTTCGAGACGGAAGAGGCAGACGAGGACGTTCCGCGCGACGTGCGCGGGGAATGCGTGCCCGCCGGCAGCAAGGAGGAAGCAGGCCAGGCCGGGTTCCGCACCCACGGCAACTCCAAGGACTCCAGGGATGACCTCCCGCAGGTCATCGTGGGGATGGCCGTCACCCGCGACGGGATCCCGGTGCGGGTGTGGTCCTGGCCCGGGAACACCGCCGACTCCGGCCTGATCCGGCAGGTCAGGAAGGACCTGCGCGAATGGGTGCTGTCGAAGGTCATCTGGGTCGCCGACCGCGGCTTCACCTCCGAGGCCAACCGCCGCGCCCTGATGCGCGGCGGCGGCGGGTACATCATCGGGGAGAAGCTCCGCTCCGGCTCCCCGGACGTCAGGGCCGCCCTGTCCCGGCAGGGACGCTACAAGACCGTCCGGGACAACCTCCAGGTCAAGGAGGTCCGCCTCGGCGACGACACCGACCGGTTCATCATCTGCCACAACCCTGACCAGGCCGAACGCGACGCCGCCATCCGCGCCCGGCTCGTCGCGCAACTGGAAGAGCTCATCGCCGGCACCGACAGCCTCACTGCCTCCGAGCGGGCGAAGCTCGAGGGATCCCTGGCCGGGAAGCCCGGCCTGAAGCGGTTCCTGCGCCTCACCCCCGCCGGCCTGCTGCGAATGGACAGGGCAAAGATCAAGGCCGAGGAGAACCTCGACGGCAAGTACCTCCTGCGCACCTCCGGCCCGCACCTGACGACCGAGGACATCGCCCTGGGCTACAAGCAGCTCCTGGAAGTCGAGCGCGGCTGGCGCGACATGAAGCAGGTCATCGACCTGCGCCCGGTCTACCACCGCCGCGAGGACCGCATCCGCGCCCATGTCATCCTGTGCTGGCTCGCCCTCCTGCTGATGCGCGTCGCCGAGAACACCGCCGGGCGCCCCTGGACACGGATCCGCGCCGGGCTCCAGCGCCAGCACGCCGTCACCTGGACCGGCCCCGCCGGCACCTTCCGGCAGACCACCGACCTGACCAAGCCCCAGCGGGACATCTACACCGCACTCAGTATCGAACCGCCGAAGAAGATCCTCGCCCTGGAGCCCGCAGCCTCAGCCTCCTGACCTGCACGAACATCACCGCCTAGTGACACGCCCTGTCGCTGGGCTTTTTCACGTTCCTGCAGCTAACCGCCTATTTTTCGGTCACTAGGCGGAAGCAATTCTGCGGAACCCAGGCGCAACGGCGCTCGGTGGGCGCTGCAGCCCGGCGGCCGGGCCTCCCGCGCCGGCCGTCACGGTGCCACGATGGAACTGTTGGCGCTGACCTCGCGGGAGGACCGGGCATGGGTTACGCGGTGCGGATGTCCGCCGAGATACACGACTGGCTGGCCGGTCTGCACGAACGCGATCCCACCGCCGCCCGGCTGGCCGGGGCGTCGCTGGCCGCCCTGATCAGCGAGGGAGCGTCGCTGGGGCCGCCGTTGGTGGTTCCCGTGGCCGCCGGCCGGACGGCCGAGGGCACCGCGGACCGGCCCGCCGGCGATGGCACGGTGGACCGGCCCGCCGAGGACACGCTGGCCCGGATGCAGATCATGTATGGCAGCGTGGCGGAGGCGGAAGCGCTGGCTCACGACATTCCGCTGCAGATCACGATGCTGGAGGAGTTGCGGGCCACGCTGGCCGCGCAGCGGGCCCGGGCGCTCGGCGCGGGCCAGGCCGGGGAAGCGGCGGAGGCTGACGGCCAGCTGGCCAGGGCGGACATGCTGATGGCCGGGCTGCAGCGGCTGCTGCCCGGAGTCGTGCGGGCCGACGCCCTGGCCGAAGACCTGATGGAGCTACGGCCGGGCGACCTGGGCGCCCCGGGCAGTGCGGACAGCGGCGTCCGCATCCTGTTCGCGGTGGAGCCGCCGGGTACCGCGCTGCTGATCGCCGTGCTGGAGGGGGAAAGCGCGATCCGGCACGACTACACCAAGGCGGTCCTGCTTTCCGCGGAGGTCCTGCGGGATGTGCGGGCCGGCCGGGCGCCGGAGACGGCGGCGCACGGTTATCACGATGTACGGGACTTCGCCGCGGAGTTCTCCGCGGCCGGGGCGGCCGCCGCGGCCGCGGCCGGCGTCGGCCAGGCCGGCGACACCGCCGCCGGTCTCGAAGTCGCCGCGGCGGCTCTCGCCGGCCGTAACCGCGCCCGCAGGCTGCGGGAGCAGCGTTACCGGCTGGGGCTGACCGAGGCGCAGGTCGCGGAGCGGATGGGGGTGCCGCCGGAACGGGTCGCGGCCATCGAGCGCGCGGACCTGCCCGGCGGCCCGGACAACCCGACGCCGGCCGGCCTGGCGGACGTGATCGGTTACGTCCAGGCGCTGGGCGCGCGGCTCGACATCATCGCCGACTTCGGCGCGGAACGCGTTCTGCTCCGCTGAGGCGCCCGGTCAGGCCGTCCAGTCGGCCAGCACGGACCCGGTGTCGCTCCCGGGCACCGGGGGAGCGGTGGGCCGGCCGGGCGGGGTGCGGGAGAACCGTGGTGCCGGCGCGGCCTGCTCGATCCCGTCGACCGGGATCACCGACTCCCGCGCGGCCATGTGCGGATGCCCGGTCACCTCGCCGAACGCCAGCACGGGGGTCACGCAGGCGTCGGTGCCGGCGAAGATCCGCGTCCATTCGTCCCGGGGCCTGCTCGCGATCACCTCCGCGAACCGGGCCCGCAGCCGCGGCCACCCGGACCGGTCGCGGCGATCCGGCAGATCCGCCCCGTCCAGGCCCAGGCCCGCCAGGAAGCGCGCGTAGAACTGCGGCTCGAGCGCGCCGACGGCGATCCACCGGCCGTCCGCGCAGGCGTAGGTGCCGTAGAACGGGGCGCCGCCGTCCAGCAGGTTCACGCCCCGCTCGTCGCTCCAGGTGCCCGTCCCGCGGAACGCCCACATCATCTGGGCCAGCACGCTGACCCCATCCACCATCGCCGCGTCCACCACCTGGCCCCGGCCGGAACGCTGCCGTTCCCACAGTGCGGCGAGCACGCCGGTGACCAGGAACATAGACCCGCCGCCGAAGTCGCCGAGCAGGTTCAGCGGCACCGCGGGGGGCCCGTCGGCGGGACCGATCGCGTGCAGCGCCCCGGTCAGCGAGATGTAGTTGAGGTCGTGCCCGGCCCGCGCCGCCATCGGGCCGTTCTGTCCCCAGCCGGTCATCCGGCCGTAGACGAGCCGGGGGTTGACCGCGTGGCAGTGCCCCGGGCCGACGCCGAGCCGTTCCGCCACCCCGGGCCGGAACCCTTCCAGCAGCACGTCGGCCTTGGCCGCCAGGCGCAGGACCAGATCCCGGCCGCTGTCCGCCTTGAGATCGGCGGTCACCGAGCGGCGGCTGCGGAGCAGGTAGTCCGGCTTTCCGCCGGCCAGCGTAAAGCCCGCGACCGGCCGGTCGACCCGCACCACGTCGGCCCCCAGGTCGGCGAGGATCATCGCCGCGTGCGGCGCCGGGCCGAGCCCGGCCAGCTCGACCACCCGCAGTTCGTCCAGCGGACCGGACATGCCCACTCCTTTCACCCGGCCGGGCCGGTCAGATGGGCCGGACCGGTTCCCCGGGCCGGCTGGTGCCCTTGGTGCGGGCCGCGCCTCAGTACAGAAGATCCACGACCTGGGTATCGGTGTCGGCGAGCAGATACTGCCGGATGCCGCGCATGTGCTGGGCCCAGAACCGCTCCGCACTGTCGCCGTCGCGCGCGTTGATGTAGCGGACCAGCTTCGCGTAGGACTTGACGGCGCGGCGGTTGTCCGCCCTGATCTCCTCGGCCGGCCGCGTCGTCTCGATGTAGCTGCGCTCGATGTGCCGGTTGATGATCTCGGCCAGCATCCCGGCCACCGCGGTCAGCGTCTTGTTGCCCGACAGTTCCACCACGCCCTGGTGGAACACCGTGGTCATCCGGCCGAAGGCCAGCGGGTCGTCGGCGCAGCCGCGCAGCGCCTCCAGCAGGGCGGCGAGCCGCTGGCGGTCCGCGGCGGTGCCGTGCTCGGCCACCCGCCGCACCGCGGCGGGCTCGATGACCGTCCGGGCCTCGTAGACGTCCCGCAGCGTCGTGCCGGTGAGCGTGAGCAGCATCCCGAACTGGGCCGCCGGGGCCTCGGGCCCCGGCACGGTGACCCGCGCGCCGCCGGGCGGCCCGCGCCGGATGCTGACCAGCGAGTCCGCCTCCAGCAGCCGGAACGCCTCGCGCAGCGTCGGGCGGGAGACACCGAACTGTTCCATGAGCTCGGGTTCGGTGGGCAGCCACTCGCCGTCGGTGATCTCACCGCGGGCGATCATCCGGCGGATCCGGCCGGCCACGATGTCGGCCATCTTCTGCGGCCGGACGCGGTAGCCGCTCGCCGCGAAACGGCGTGCCGCCACGGGTCGTGCCACGCTGCCATCTCCATCCCGGTCAGCATGACCGGGCCGGAAGCCGGTCGCGCCGGTGAGGGCCCGGCTCGCGCGGGCCGGGCCCAGGTCATCTCATCGTAGCGAGTGAAGAATCTAGATTTCCATAATCCGGGCCTGGCCGGGGCCGGCCGCTCAGTCGGCGGCCGGCGAGCCCACCGGGTCCGCGCTGGCCGCTCCCAGCGCGCGGAAGACGAAGTCGATGATCCGCGTGGCCGCCCCGTCGGCGGTGACCGTGGCGGAACCGGACATCTGGTCATCGAACGCCTGGTTGAGGGCGGCCCGGATCGATCGCGCGTCCGCTTCCGGCTGGGCCCACGGGAACGTCCCGTCCTGGTGCCCCTGGCGCAGGATCTGGGCGATCGCCGCTTCCTGCCGCGCGTGGAAGCGGGCCCGCTCGGCGAAGAAGCCGCGCGCCCGCTGGGCCTGCTCGGACATGATGATCGTCACGCGCTGCCGGAGGCGGGTCTGCGCGGTCAGCAGCAGCGTGCCGTGCACGAAGCGGCGCAGCGCGTCTTCCGGCGATGTGGCGGCCGCGACGGTGCCCTCCAGTTCCTCGATCAGCCGGTCGCTGTCCCGCCGGAACAGGGCCAGCAGCAGGCTGTCCTTGGACTCGAAGTGCCGGTAGAAGGCCCGGGTGGACAGCCCCGCCTCGGCCAGGATGTCGGTGACCGAGACCGCCGCGCCGTCCCGGGCCATCAGGCACCGGCAGGCGGCGTCGATAATGCGCATGCGTTCATCCCCGTCAGCGGCCATCGGCCAGCCTCCGTCCACGTCCCCGTTGCACGCACCCCGCGCGTCCCCGTATCCGCACCCCGTGGCCAGGGTATGCCAACGGAAGCCGCCAGGGACCGGCGCACGGACGGACAGGACCGCACGGCGGCCGAGATCAGATAGTTTCTATAGATTCTTGTCAAATCCTGGTGTTAACCTGGCCAGGTACGGAACATTCCGGGCCCGCGGTCCCGGCGGGCGGGAGGACGGCGCAGTGCGTGACGCGGTAATCGTGGCGGCGGTCCGGACACCGGTGGGCAAGCGGAACGGCGGGCTGTCCGGGGTGCACCCGGCCGACCTTTCTGCGCTGGTCCTCGCGGCGCTGGCGGAGCGCACCGGCCTTGACCCCGCCGTCGTCGACGACGTGATCTGGGGCTGCGTGAGCCAGGTCGGGGAGCAGACGTTCGACATCGCGCGCAGCGCGATCCTGGGCGCGGGCTGGCCGGAGTCGGTGCCGGGCGTGACCGTCGACCGGCAGTGCGGGTCCTCCCAGCAGGCGGTGCACTTCGCCGCGGCCGGCGTGATCTCCGGCCAGTACGACGTGGCCGTGGCCGGCGGCGTGGAATCGATGAGCCGGGTGCCGATGGGCTCCTCGCTGGCCGGCGCCTGGCCGTTCGGCGAGGGCTTCCGCGCCCGTTACGGGGGCGCGGTGCCGAACCAGGGCATCGGCGCGGAGATGGTCGCCGAACGCTGGCAGCTGTCCCGGGCCCAGCTCGACGAATACAGCCTCGCCTCACACGAGAAGGCCGCCGCCGCGCAGGATGAGGGCGGCTACGACGAGCAGCTCGTCCCGGTGGCCGCCCCCGGCGGCACCGAGGTGCGCAGCGACGAGGGCATCCGCCGGGGCGGCACGGTGGAGACGCTGGCCGGGCTCAGGCCCGCGTTCAAGCCGGGCGGCGTGATCACCGCCGGGAACAGCTCGCAGATCAGCGACGGGGCGGCGGCGCTGCTGATCACCACCAGCGAGAAGGCGGCCGAGCTGGGGCTGGCCCCGCTGGTGCGGATCCACACCGCGGTGCTGGCCGCCGCCGACCCGGTGATCATGCTGACCGCGCCGATCCCGGCCACCCAGAAGGCACTGCGGCGCAGCGGGCTGACCATCGGCCAGATCGGCGCGGCCGAGGTCAACGAGGCGTTCGCGCCGGTTCCGCTGGCCTGGCAGATCGAGCTGGGCGCCGACCCCAAGGTGCTGAACCCGTCCGGCGGCGCGATTGCGCTGGGCCATCCGCTGGGGGCCAGCGGCGCCCGCGCGATGACCACGCTCGCGTACCGCATGCGCGACCACGGCATCCGCTACGGCCTGCAGACGATGTGCGAGGGCGGCGGCCAGGCCAACGCCACCATCTTCGAGCTGGCCTGACCCGATCGGCGGAGCAGGGGGAACAGCCCATGCGGCGCACCGTGTACGAGCCCGAGCACGAGCGGTTCCGCGAGGTGGTCCGGGAGTTCATCGCGCGCGAGGTCGCGCCGCACGCCCTGGCCTGGGACAGGGCCGGGATCGTCGACCGGGAGGTGTACCGGGCGGCCGGGAAGCACGGCGTGATCGGGTTCAACGTCCCGGCCGCCTTCGGCGGCGGGGGCGTCAGCGACTTCCGCTTCAGCGCGGTGCTGACCGAGGAACTCGCCCGGGCCGGGCCGGGCACCCCGGCCTTCACCAGCCGATCGGCTCGTTCCAGCACAACCGGTTCGTGCTCGCCGAGCTGGACACCGAGCTGGACCTCGGGCAGGTGTACGTGGACCGCTGCCTGGAGGCCATCGTTTCGGGCGAGCTGACCGCGGTGGCGGCGGCCAAGGCCAAGTGGTGGACGACCGAGCTGCAAAAGCGGGTGGTCGATGCGTGCGTCCAGCTGCACGGCGGCTACGGCTACATGACGGAATACCCGGTCGCCCGCGCCTACCTGGACGCGCGCGTGCAGACCATCTACGGTGGCAGCACCGAGATCATGAAGGAGATCGTCGGCCGCGACCTGGGCCTGTGAAGCTAGGACCCGGCTGTCGTGGCGGCTGTCTGGGCTTCGTCGACAGCCTCGTCGGAGACGGAATGAGTCTCCACCGTACCGCCCAGGTCGGTGAGCTTGTCGGCCACGACGGTGGCTTCGGAGACGGGAGCCAGCACGCCGACAGCCGCCTTGCCCCCTTGCAGCTCGCTGCCGATCCGGTTGCGGTCGGCCTCGTTCAGTCCCAGATTCTTGTGGTGAAGCGCGCCCAGCAGCCCACCGCCTATCAGGCCCGCGGCCAGCCCGACCGGGGTGCATAGCGCCACGATGGCGCCGATACCGGCACCCTTGCCCCAGCTGCGCTTGCCGACCTTCTCCGCCTTGAGTTCGCCTTTCTCGTTCAGGACCAGGACGCCGATGGCATCCCCGCGGGCGATCCCTGAGTCCTTCAGAGAGACGGCCGCGTCGTCGGCACGTGCCTCATCTTTGAAGATGGCCAAGACCACCGTCTTGTTCGACATGAGCATTTCCTCTCTGGCCCGCCCAGGCGCGATAGATGCCTGCAGCGTCGCCTGTGATATCCAGCCACGAATCACCCGTACGGGGTGATGATGGCTCCAGTGGTCTGGCCCATGGTGGCAATGGTGACCGGGAATGGCTGACCAGCGATGAACGCCGAGTTCTTCGCGCTGGCGTTCACGGCGGCGCTGAACCCCAAGCTGCTGGCCCTGGACCTGCTGCTGATCGAGAACCGGCGGCCGCGGGCGATGTTCCTGTGCGTCCTGCTGGGCGGGATGACCGTGGCCCTGGCGATCGGCCTGCTGGACGTGCTCACCATCCACGCCGATGCCATCACGGCCCAGGGAAAGGCGAGCGCCGGAGTCGACCTGGCCCTGGGCCTGCTGCTGCTGGCCGTCGGCGGGCTGCTCGCGACCGGCCGCCTGCACGGTCGGCAGCGCGCACCAGTCCCCGCAGGCACTGGGCCGCCGGAAAAGCCGGAAAAGCCGGAGAAGAAGGATGCCTGGGCGCAGCGGACGCTGGCCGAACCGCGGCTCGGGCTGGCCATGCTGATCGGCGCGGTGATCGGTCTGCCGGGCGCCAGTTACATCGCCGCGCTGCACAACCTGGTCGCCGGGAAATACTCCACCGTGACGCAGGTCGCCGCGGTGGTGGTCTTCGTCGTCATCGACTTCTTGCTGATCATCATTCCGTACGCGTTCCTGGAACTGCGGCCCGAGGCCACCAAGGCACGGCTCAAACGCATCCAGGTCTGGCTGGGGAGCCGCGCCTTGCAGCTCATGGCGGGCATTGCCCTGCTTCTGGGCGCCTACCTGGCCGTCAGCGCCCTGGTGCGGCTGAGCTGACCGATGGCTAGGTCCTCGTATCCGACAAACCGGGGCGTGAGATCTACTAACGTGGTCGTTCAGCCGATGTGCTGCCGCTGACCGTGGCCGAAATGGACTTCGCGCTGGCCCCGCCGCGGATGGCCGCGGCGCTGAAAGGCCGCTGACCCCCTGCGAATTCCTCCCTGGCCGCCGCGCCGATCCCGTTCACCGGCGCGGTCGGCGCCCCGGTCAACGCGCTGGCGCTGACGTCGGACCCGGCCGGCGCGGCCTGCGCGGGCAAGAAAACTGGCATTGCCCTCTGTAATTTTACAGATACATATGGTTACTCTTGATGCGGAGAGTATTGACCGTCTTCCCCGGTCCCGGGGACAGGCGGCCAGGGAGCGGCGGGAGTGCCCAGCGATCATGGAGGTGTGACGGGTGAACGCGGCGGTGCCAGGCCCGGCGGCGGTCATTCCGGCCGTCGCCCCGCTGACCGCGGCACCACCGGCGCTCACCGCACCGCCGGCTCCCGGCTCTCCCCGGCTGGCGCGGGTGATTCAGGTTCCTTCCCCGGTGACCCAGGCTCCAGCGCGGGTCACCGCGCCGCTGGCCCCCTGATGGCCCGCGGGCGCAGGTCACGGCGCCGCCGGCGCTGGTGCCGCCCGTTCTCCCCAGCGGGGGCACCGGCACCGCCGGCGGTGCGGGCGGCCCGGATCCCGGTGATGGCGCGGGCCGCGCCGGTGCCGACAGCGGGCGGGGGCCGGCGGCGGCGCCCGCCGCCCCGGCTCACCCCGGCGCCCCGGGGTGCCCTTTCACGCAGACTGCCGCTGACCGGCCCGGTCACCGGCTCGGCCGTGGCCATGACGCTGTTCGGGGCGACCCCGGGGAACCAGTCCGCGGGTCCGGCGGCCGGGTGACGGTCAGCGCGCGTTACCCTGCCCGGCGGCCGGCGGTTACGCCAGGTGGTCGATGATGACGTGCACTGGATGGCCGCCGGAGAACGGCTCGGCGGCGCGGCGCACCCCGGCCGCGATCGTGCCCACCGGGATGCCGTAGCGCCCGATCACGTGCACCTCGATGTCCCCGTCACGGACGACCACGCCGGTGACCCGGCGGCCGGGCAGGTAGGTGCCGGCGCCCCCGAGGCGCCCCCCGGACAGGGCCACCACACCAGGCGCCGCGGCGACCGCCGCCGCTACCTCATCCGCCTTCATCGGCTCCCGGTCGTCCCGGGCTGGCTGAACCATCGGCATATGCCCCCTTCCCGGCGGCCAGACGGCTGCCTGGTACCGCGGCACGTTCCCTCAGCACGGGCCTTCACACGGGCAAGGCACCCTGCGTTCCCCTCGTCGCGTGGCCGGGACGTACGGCGCGGCCGGGCCGCGCGTGGTTAGCTGGCGGTAGCCCGGGGCAGGCGTCGCCTCGGTGGCCGGGATCTCCGTGCGCGCCGGCGCCGCGGGGCGCGCCGATCACCGCGGCCAGGCTGATCAGCGAGGAGGCGGTCCATGGCTAGCCTGAGCGTCCTGTTCATCGGCGGCACCGGCGTCATCAGCTCGGAATCGTCGTGGCTGGCCGTCCGGCGCGGCGTCGAGCTGACCGTGCTGAACCGCGGCAGCACGGGGCCGCGGCCGCTGCCGCCCGGTGCCACCGTCCTGCACGGGGACGCCCGCGACCCGGCGTCCGTCCGCGCGGCGCTGGGGGACCGCGAATTCGACGCGGTGGTGAACTGGGTGGCCTACACCCCGCAGCACGTGCAGGCGGATATCGACCTGTTCCGCGGCCGGGCCGGCCAGTACGTATTCATCAGCTCCGCGTCGGCGTACCAGAAGCCGCCGTCGCGCCAGCCGGTCACCGAGTCGACGCCACTGCGCAACCCGTACTGGCAGTACTCCCGCGACAAGATCGCCTGTGAGGTGCTGCTGACCGAGGCCTACCGGCACAGCGGCTTTCCCGCCACGATCGTGCGCCCGTCGCACACCTACGACAAGACGAAGATCCCGCTTTCCGGCAAGTGGACAGACGTGGCCCGGATGCGGGCCGGCAAGGACATCATCGTGCACGGCGACGGCACGTCGCTGTGGACGCTGACGCACTCGGCCGACTTCGCGCGCGGCTTCGTGCCGCTGCTCGGCCACCGGCGGACCCTCGGCGAGGCCTTCCACATCACCTCCGACGACGTGCTGACGTGGAACCAGATCGCGGACACCCTGGCCGCCGCGGCGGGCGTGACCGCGCGCATCGTGCACGTGCCGTCCGACGCGATCGCCGCCGCCGACGCGGAGTGGGGGGCCGGGTTGCTCGGTGACAAGGCGCATTCGATGGTGTTCGACAACGCGAAGCTGCGCACCGTGGTGCCGGGCTACCGGGCCGAGATCCCGTTCGAGCACGGCGCTCGGGAGATCCTCACCTGGTACGACGAGGACCCGGCGCGGCAGCAGGCCGACGCGCGGCGGGATGCCCTGGTGGACAAGCTGGCGGCCGCCTACCGGAGCTGAGCTGGCCGGCCGCGGGACCCGGCGCCCAGGGCGGGGATCAAACCGGGCTTTCATCACCAATGCCCCGCCTTTGCCACTAGGGTTGGCTTGCCTCAACCGCATGGAGCCCCCTGATCAGCACGCCTTGTCCCGCGATCTGGCCGGTGCGCTCCGCCGGGCGGGCAGGGCCCGCGCCGGCCGTACCGGGCGGGACGGAAGCCGAGGTTGACGGGGATGCGCCGGAACCGTGTGCGCCGGTGGGCCGGTGCCGGCCGGCGGCGCCTGGCCGCCAGGACGCTGACCGGAGCGTGGCGCCTGGCCGCGGCCCGGGCCCTGATCAGCGACGCCGGCCTGCGGCTGGGTGCGACCCTCGACCTGGCCGGCACCGCCCGGCAGATTATCGACATATCGGTTCCGCGGTTCGCCGGGACCGCCGCGGTGTTCGTGCTGGAGAGGTTCGCGGCGGGCCAGCCGCCCGGCCGCGCCGGCCCGGAGCCGGAACAGGTCGTGGCGCGCCGTCTCGTGGCCGGGTTCGCCCGGAACGGCGCCACCGCGCCGGATCCGCTGTTCCCCGACGATGAGATCACCGTCTTCCGCGCCGGGACACCGTGCGAGCGCTGCGTCGCCACGGGCCAGCCGGTCCGGTTCTCCGATTGCGACGGCGCCATGGTCATGCTGGCCGGGCCGCGCGAGGCCGGCGGCGCCCCGGCCAGTTCCGGTTACTCGCGGTTTCTGGCGGTGCCGATGATGACGCGGGGCGTGGTGCACGGCTTCCTGCTGTTCGGGCGGCCCGCCCGGGGCCGCGGTTTCACCGGCCGGGACGTGGACGCGGCCCGGGAGCTGTCCGCGGTGGCCGCGGTGAGCATCGACAACGCGCTGCTCTACCGCCGGGAGCAGCGCATCGCCGACGCGCTGCAGCGCGGCCTGCTGCCCGCCGACCCGGCCCGCCCGGACGGTCTCGAGGTCATCCACCGCTATCACCCGCCCGACGGCCAGATCGTGGGCGGCGACTGGTGCGACATCGTCCCGCTGCCCCGGGGCCGGACCGCGCTGATCGTGGGCGACGCCATGGGCCACGGGGCGGAGGCGGCCACGGTCATGGCCCAGCTCCGGGCCGCCGCCAGCGCGCTGGCCGGCCTCGACCTGCCCCCGGCGGCCGTCCTGGAGCGGCTCGACGACATGGCCGCACGGCTGAGCGTCGCGACGTTCGCCACCTGCGTCTACGCCGTGCTGAATCCGGTGGCCGGGTCGTGCGCGATCACCGCCGCGGGGCACCTGCCGCCGGTGCTGGCCATGCCGGACGGCAAGACCGAGATGGTCGACATCCCGGCCGGCCTGCCGCTCGGGCTGGGGGCCGCCGCCTTCGGTACCGTCGAGGTGACGCTGGGGCCCGGTACCGTCCTCGCGCTGTATACCGACGGCCTGGTCGAGAGCCGGGTCAGGTCCTTCGACGAGGGCGTGCTGGCACTGCGCGACGCGCTGACCGGCTGCCGGGGGCCGCTGCCCGGCATCTGTGACGCCGTGATCGGCAGGCTCTGGGAGCACGGCGAGGACGACACCACGCTGGTCCTCGCGCGCATCCCGAGCCTGCCGGCGCAGCGGCCCGCGCCGCCATAACCGCCGGCCGCCCGGTCAGGGCGCGTACTCGCCGGACGGGTAGTCGCATTCGAGCGTGACGTACTCCCCTGAGGGGTCCTCGCCCCAGTCCCCGTTCAGCGGCCCCCCGGGCCCGGCCCCGTCCGCGAACCGCCGCACCTCCGTGCCGGTGACGACCTGCAGCGGCGCCTCCAGTTCACCCCCCGGTTCTTCCAGCGGGGCCACCCGGACCGGCATGTCATCGGGGAAGTCCGCGAGGGCCTTGCGGACCTGCCCGACCGTCCACGCGCTGACCTCGTGCTTGACCAGTTTCATCGTCAGCCCTCGTCCTTTTCGTCCCGGTCATGGCCGCCGGGCGCTCGCATGCCCCATCCGCGCAGCGTGCGGCTTCCGCTGGTGCTGGCCACGATTGCGTCCCCTTTAACAGTCCTACACGCAGTTTGCCGTGAAGGGGTGACAATCTCAGCGGGTTGGCCACCTCCGGGTCAGATCTCCGGGAACGGGCGCCCTGCCGCCGGGCCCGGCCGCCGGGTCAGGCAGGCGGCCCGATTGTCGCGGCCGCCGGGCCGAACCCGGTCACATACCCCGGATGGACCTGCTGCCAGCGGCCGGGGGCAGGGGGCGCGGCCCGGGCCAGGCGGGCCTCCAGTGCCTCCAGGCAGACCTGCCAGCCCGCCGCGTCCCGCGCGGCCTTGCCCTGCTCGGCGAACGTGTCCGTGAAGGTCCGCACGCAGCCGACGCCATCCGGCCGGATTTCCCAGCGCAGCAGGCCGGTGGCCCAGCGGTAGGCGAACACCCGCGGCGGGCCGCAGATCAGCACCTCCCCGTCAAACGCGGGTGCCTCGCCGTTCCGGAACGTGAACCGCATGGCCGTCGCCCACGGCGCGCCCGCGCCGGCCGCCGCGACGCGCACCCTGATCGCCGTTTTCGCTTTTCCGGTAGCCGAATTCCTGCTGCGCTACGGCGCGGATTGCGGATTCCGGGCCAACCTGCTCGAACCGGACCGCGGTCGCGCGGCCGCGGCCCGGGCTCAGTTCCCCGGCGTGGACATCACGACGTCACCGGACGGCGCTGACCCCGGCGCCGATGTCGTCGTGACCGATCATCACCGGCCCGAGCTGGGCCCCGTGCTCCGCGATCTGCTGGCCGGCAAGGCTCGCTGGATCGGCGTCATGGGCAATCCGCGGCACCCGGCGCCGCACATCCCGGCCCTGCGCGGCCTGGGGGTGGCCGAGGACGGCATCGGCCTCGTGCACCGGCCGGTGGGCCTGAACATCGGCTCGCGGCTGCCCGCCGAGATCGCCGTCGTCACGCTGGCCGGCCTGATCGCCGGCCGCAACGGCCGGCCGGGCGGATTCGCCTTCTCGGGCAGCGGAAATTCCCATGCGCGACCCAGGGAATGAGCCGCGTCCCCGTGGCCCGACCGGGCCTGATCCCCGTCTCGCGCGCCTGTCCGGAGCCGCTCCTGCCGACAGCTATTTGCCACGGGCGGTCCATCACCCGTGGCGGCCCCTGTGCGTCACAAGTGGAGATCCTGGTGCTCGTGCGTTGTCTATGGCAGCGCGATACCTTGCGCGTCAGAATTTGACGGAAAGCGTTGTCCACATTAACTGTCGTGTTCTGAGCTGGTCAACGGTTTTAGTCGCGATGTGACCAAAACATCCCTTTCACGCATGGGTATCTCTGTCTGACTTATCGCCTTCGTTACTAAGAGGAATTGATTAACCGCTTTGCGTGATAGCCGGCTCGCGCCGTTCACCCGGGTGCATGTCCGGGCCCGCCGCACTCCCCGGATTCCACTCCGGGTAGCTGCGGAGATCGGTGAGAACGGCCCACACCTTCATCGGCGGCGCGTCGATCCAGGCCGTCGCGGACACCGTCTTCATCTGCCGTGCCTCCCCGCGCCCACCACGACCGTCCCGTACCGCCGCTCAGCGCGCCCGCGGTTCCTGGGGACTTCCTGCCGGGTGAGAACCCTGGCTGCGGTGGAAACTGAGCAGTTCCTCCGCGCGACCGGCGAGCAGCACGGCCGCGAGCGTATCGGAGAAGATCAGGGTTCGTCGTCAACGACGAGGTGCGCCGCGCGAGCGGCCGCCGGGGTCAGTGCGGTGAAGCTCGGCTGTCCGGAGTTCTCCATGAAGCCAACGTTATAGCAACGTTATAGCTAGTCCAGGAGCGTGCACCCGCAACCGTAACTCGCCAGCGCGGCCAGGCTCACCCGGATCCGCCCGGCCTGTTCCAGCAGCAGCACGAAACGGTACCGTTCCTCCGGCCGCAGCAGCGGGTTCGGGTCGTTGACCGGCTCGGAGCGAACGTCACCGCGCTCACCCGCGTGCGCGACGCCCCCTGGAAGGACACCATCCCGGCGGGCAGCGCCCCGAGGGAGGCGAAGACGCCGTATTCCAGATGCCCGGTGGCCAGGCCGAGCGCGAGCGGCGTGATCAGCCCGGCCCCGGCCCGCAGCGCGCGCGGGATGTCGATAGCAGACCAGCGGAACGTGCCGAAATTCAGCCAGCCGCCGTGGCTCAGCTCGGCCGCGAGCATCCGGCGGCTGGACCGGAGCCAGTCCGCGACCGGCGACGGCGGCGCTCTCCCCACGAACAGATATCTTGCATCGCCCGCACCCGGTATGCGCCGCCGGGCACGCCTGGCGGCGTCCGCCCCGGACGGCTACACTGGCCGCCATGCGAACCGCGCCGGGCCTGCTGTGGCGGCGCCGCCGGTAGGCGGCGTGATGGCTCGCGTACTTCGCACACCATGAGACGACCGCCTTGGTGACGGCGGTCGTTTTTCGTTCCCGCCGTGGCCTGGCCCGGACAAAGGTGCCCACGTGGACTCCGAACCGCCCGATGAGACAACCACCTTCCACACCCCCGGCGGCGTGCGGGTCACCCGCAGCACGGGCCCGTTCGACCCCGGCCTGCTGGCCGGCCTGTCGCGGGCCGTCGACGAGCGCCGCGGCGGCGTGCTCAGCTCCGGCATGGAATACCCCGGGCGCTACAGCCGCTGGCACATCGCCTACGCAGACCCCTGCGTGGAGATCGTGGCGCGCGGCCGCCGGATCGGCGCGCGCGCGCTGAACGACCGCGGCCGGGTCGTGCTCCCGGTGATCAGCGCCGCGCTGCGCCGCGCGGGCACACCGGCCGCCGGCGACGCCGGCGGCGCCGCGGTCGTCATCCCCGAACCGGACCGTGCTTATACCGAGGAGGAACGCACCAGGCGCCCGACCGTGTTCACCGCGCTGCGCGAGATCATCGCGGCGTTCCGCGGCGACGACTCGCACCTGGGCCTGTACGGTGCGTTCGGCTATGACCTGGCGTTCCAGTTCGAGCCGGTCCGGCTTGCCCTGGAGCGGCCCGCCGACCAGCGCGACCTCGTGCTGCACCTGCCCGACGAGATCTACGTGCTGGACCGCAAACGGGAACAAGCCACCCGTTACGCCTACGAGTTCGAGGTGAACGGGGCCTCCACCGCCGGGCTGCCCCGCCGTACCGGGCGGACCGCCCCGGTGACCCCGCCGCCGCCCGCGGAGCTTCCGCGCCAGCCCGAGCCCGGCTCCTACGCGCAGGTGGTGACGGAGGCGCGGGAACGGTTCGCCCGCGGCGACCTGTTCGAGGTCGTGCCCGGGCACGTCTTCTACGGCCGGTGCCCGGTGCCGTCGGCGTTCTACGAGCGGCTGCGGCGGCGCAACCCGGCACCGTATGAGTTCATGTTCAACCTGGGCGAGGGGGAGTACCTGGTCGGGGCTTCCCCGGAGATGTACGTCCGGGTCACCGGCGACCGGGTGGAAACCTGCCCGATCTCCGGCACGATCGCGCGGGGCGAGGGGCCGCTGGAGGACGCCGAGAACATCCGCACCCTGCTCGGATCGGCGAAGGAGGAATCCGAGCTGACCATGTGCACCGACGTGGACCGCAACGACAAGTCACGGGTCTGCGTGCCGGGCAGCGTCCAGGTCATCGGGCGGCGCCAGATCGAGATGTACAGCCGGGTGATCCACACCGTCGACCACGTGGAGGGCCGGCTGCGGCCCGGGTTCGACGCGCTCGACGCGTTCCTGACCCACATGTGGGCGGTCACGGTCACGGGTGCGCCGAAGACCTGGGCGATGCAGTTCATCGAGGACCATGAGGCCAGCCCGCGGCGCTGGTACGGCGGCGCGGTCGGCGCGATCGGCTTCGACGGCGGCATGAACACCGGGCTGACCCTGCGGACCGCGCACATCCGGGACGGGATCGCGGCCGTGCGGGCCGGTGCCACCCTGCTGTTCGACTCCGACCCGGACGCCGAGGAACGCGAGACGCAGATCAAGGCGCGGGCGCTGATCGAAACCCTCAAAGACGCCGAACGCGCGCCGCCGCAGCGCGCGGCCGACCCGGACGGCCCGGCCGCCGCCGCGGAGGCGCCCGGCACCGGGATGCGCGTCCTGCTCGTGGACCACCAGGACTCGTTCGTGCACACGCTGGGCGACTACTTCCGCCAGCAGGGCGCCGAGGTGACCACGCTGCGGGCCGGATTCAGCCCGGCCCTGCTGGACTTGCTCGGCCCGGACCTGGTGGTGCTGTCGCCGGGCCCGGGCCGGCCGGCCGACTTCGGCTGCGGCGACCTGCTCCGCGAACTCGACGGCCGGGCGCTGCCCGCGTTCGGCGTATGCCTGGGCCTGCAGGCCATGGTGGAGCACGCGGGCGGGCAGCTGTCCCTGCTGGCCGAGCCCGCGCACGGCAAGCCGGGGATCGTCCGGGTCAAGGGCGGGGAGTTGCTGGACGGCCTGCCCAGCGAGTTCACCGGCGCCCGGTACCACTCCATCTATGCGGTGCCCGATCAGGTTACCGGCGGCTTCGAGGTGACGGCGACGAACCCGGACGGGGTCGTGATGGCCATCGAGGACCCGCTGGCCGGCCGGTGGGCCGTGCAGTTCCATCCCGAATCGATCCTCACCGCCTCCGGCCGCGCGGGGCACCGGGTCATCGCCAACGTCCTGCGCCTCACCCGCGCCCGCGGTCTTGGCCGGAAATGACGGATGGGACCGTTAGGGTGCTGTGACATGAGGAGCGTGGAGCCCGAAGTCCTGCTGGTGGCGCGGCCGAAGCTCGACTACGGTGAAGTGGCGGCTTACCTGCGCGAGGTCGGCGGCGAGGCCTGGCTGGAACGGCTCGATCGCGGCGATCTGGACAACGACGCGCAGAACCTGGCCGAGTTCGCAGGCCGTCTATGCTACAAATCCTGGGAGCCGGGACTTAACCCCAATGTCACCCGGATCCGCACCGACCAGGACAAATATCTTCAGAACATCCTGGCCAGCGCGCACGGCTCGGTGCTTGAGCATGTCAGCTTCACGTTCGTGCTGCACAACGTGAGCCGGGTGTGCTGCTACGACGACGACACCGAGGTACTCACCGCCGACGGCTGGAAGCCGTGGCCCAAAGTGGACGGATCAGAGACGTTCGGCACGCTGAACCCGGCCACTGGCGAGCTGGAGTACCAGGAGGCCACCGATGTCTTCCACGGTGACCACCGGGGCTTCATGTATCGGGTCCGATCAGAGCAGGTTGATCTCCTGGTGACGCCGAACCATCGGATGTGGGTGCAGCGTCACGATACACAAGCGGCCAGACGTCATGACGAGCCGTTCCAGATCCTTCGCAGTGACGAGATTCTGCATAAGCGTGTCTCGTACCAGAAATCCGCGCAATGGGTCGGGATCGACCCGTCATCCATCACGGTGCCGGAGGCCAAGCGCGTCTGGAGACGGCCGGATAACGGAGCGGAATGCACGCGCGTCTACCCCGGGCGGTCCTTCCCCGCCTTGCCATTCGCGCGCTTCCTCGGATACTACCTGGCAGAAGGATGCATCAACGGCCACCAGATCATCCTGGCCCAGAATCGTGGTCCCGTTCTGGACAAAATGGTGGACGTCATCCGCGCTCTGGGACTGCCGGCCTATGTACCGGCAACGGGCTGCGGCGCTGTGCGTACCCAGTGCACACCGCTGCGTGACATGCTCGCCGCGCTGGGGCATTCGTACGACAAACGTGTGCCTGCAATGATTCAGGAGTGGACCCCGGAGCTCATCCGGGTCTTCCTTGGCGCGATGATCGAGGGTGACGGAACCAGTCACCGCAGTTTCAACCACCGGGCCATCTACACGTCGTCGGCTGAGATGGCAGGTGACCTGCAAGTCCTGGCGATCAAGGCCGGCTGGTCCGCGAACGTCCGCATTGACAACCGCGTTGGCCTTGAGCGTGTCATGCGGACCGGGCAGCGTTTCCGCAACCTTCGACCTATCTACATTGTCTCCATTGTCACGAGGCGCATTACCCCCTTGGTTAACCACCAGCGGTCCCGGGCGCCGAACCGTTATCTCAACCAGGATGGCTACCACGACGGGCTGGAGCCGTACGACGGAAAGGTCCACTGTGTCTCGGTGCCCAACGGGCTGCTGTTCGTCCGCCGCAACGGCAGGCCGGTAGTTTCCGGGAACACCCATGAGCTGGTCAGACACCGGCCGGGGACCGCGGTGTCGCAGGAGTCACTGCGGTTCGTCCGCCTGGCGGACATCCCGTTCTGGTTCCCGGAGTGGGCCCGGGAGGACGAGGAGCTGATGAAGCGGGCCGGGGCGCTGCTGGCCGACATGGAGAGCTTCCAGCGCTGGATGGCCGGGCATTTCGGGCTCGACGACGAGGGCGTCCCCTTCCACGAGAAGAAGCACAAGACCTCGTTCATGCGCCGGTTCGCACCCGACGGGGTGGCCACCGGGCTGGTGTGGTCGGCGAACGTCCGCGCGCTGCGGCACACCATCGAGGCGCGCACCGATCCCGGGGCCGAGGAGGAGATCCGGCTGGTGTTCGGGCGGATCGGCGAGCTGATGCGCGCCGAGGCACCGGCTCTGTTCGGCGACTACGAGGTCCGCGACGGCGCCTGGATCCCCGGCTGGCGCAAGGTCTGAGGGCCGGCCGGGAACTGCCCGCGGCCGGACCTGTGTGCAGCTGGACCGAAGTTCCCCCCAAGCCGATTAGCTGATGCATTTGACCGGGTGGCAGAGCCCTTGATCGCGGAGATTACATGACTATGTAGTCATGGGCTGAAGCTGTTTCACCTGGTCAACGCCTATGTCAGCCCGCCGCTGGGGGGAACTGCGGACTACTAGAACTGCGCGGCATCGTAGTGGATGAGGTCCCCGGGTGCCCCCCTGCTTTTCAGGGCGGTCACGGTCCGCTCGGTCATCTCGTCCGGCCCGCCGATGTAGATGTCCCGCCCCTCCCAGGACGCGCCGGCCACCATCTGCGGGATCGTCCCGTGCGCCAGATGCGGCGCGGCCTCATCGGACAGCACCGGGATGATGTGCAGGCCCGGATAGCCCGCCGCCATCCGCCGCAGATCGGCCCAGTCATACAGCCCGCGGGCGCGGCGCGCGCCGACGTAGAGGACGATCTCCCGGCGCCGTCCCGTCCCCGCCGCGGTCCCGGTTTCGCTGGCGGTCCCGGCTGCGACGTCATCGCCGGCGCCGGCGATGACGGCCTCGATGACCGCTTTCACCGGCGCCAGCCCGGTCCCGCCGGCCAGGCACAGGACGTCCCGCGGCGAGGCGAGGTCCACGGTCATCGTGCCCGCCGGCGCACCCAGCAGCAGGGTGTCCCCGGCGGTCACGTGGTGCACCAGCGCGGCGCTGACCAGGCCGCCGGGCACGGCGCGCACGTGCAGGGTGAGGGTGCCGTCGGCATGGGGCGCGTTCGCGATCGAATAGTCGCGCCACAGCCGTGGCCAGCGGGGCACCTGGACGCTGATGTGCTGGCCCGGCAGATGGTGCAGGGGCTGGCTCGGCAGTAACGTCAGCACGGCCAGGTCGCCGCCGCGGACCTCGTGCCAGACGATCTCCGCGAGCCACCAGGCCGGCGTGGTCTCGGCGTCGCGTTCGGCGGCCCGGGTCATCTGCGCGGCCGCCTCCGTGAACAGGTCGTCCCAGGCGGCGGCCGTGTCGGCGGTCCAGGCCCGGGGCGCGTACCGCCGCCAGGTTGCGGCGAGGGCCCGGCGTACCGCGTCGAAATGGTCTTCCTGCACGCCGAATTTGCGGTGGCCCCGGCCGAGGGCGGCCAGGTAGGCGGCGAGCTCGCCGGCATTTCCCCGGTTCGCCGCGATATAGCACAAGGCCCGGTAGAAGCGCCTGCGCTGGTCGTCCATGGCCGGCGGGAACATCGGCCCGATCTGCGGCTGGATGGCGACAAGATGCCCGTAGAAATAGGTCATGGCCGAATCCGCTACGGGATCGATCTCGGCAAACAGGCTGCTCAGCGGATCGTCACCGGGGATATCGGCGGCCGCCGCGGTATACGCGCATGACCTGCGCCGGAGTGCTTCCTCGCCGAGCGCAGGGACGCTGGGGCCCGCCGTGGTGATCTTCATTCCCCCTCTGCCCGCCACGATTTGCTCAGCTGCCCATCCATCGTGGCCCGGCCACTCCGGCGCACCAGCCATGACGCCATGACGCCGTTAGCGGAGTGCCTCCGGATTTAATGTGCATAGCTTAGCAAAACCTGCGGCCGGCGTTACGGTACCCGCCGGACAGATATCGGGGAAGCACGGTTTAACCGGCACCGGGCGGCTTTTATGCCGGCCTATTTAAGGCGCTCCTTCTGGAGCTGGAATCGTCCGCCTTATGCCTGAGCGTCTTGTTGGTCCCGGTTCCCGCGGCAGATGACAAGGTTGACGCGCGCGCCCGCAGGTCGGCGCGGCGGCCATCCCTGAACCTTTCCGGGGAACTTTGGCAAGCCGCTGACCTGGCGCCGTGCCAATGCACCATCATGGGCACGGGAACGCTTATTTGCGGACCTGCTGGACGATCAGAGCAACGCCGCCGGAGGGGTGCATGGCCCGCTCGCTCATAGGGATCACCGGTCAGTTCGAGGCCGCGCACTGGGGCGTTTGGGTACGCGAGGCGGTTTTGTCCCCGCTCACCTACACCCGTGCCGTGGAGCGCGCCGGGGGAACGCCGGTCGTGCTCCCGCCGGTACCGGCCGATAGCGTCGCGCGCCTGGTGGAAAGCCTCGACGGTGTCGTTTTCAGCTGCGGGACCGACGTCAACCCGGCGCTGTATGACGCCGCGCCGCACGCGCAGACCGACCTCCCCGACCGGCGCCGGGACCGGTTCGAGCTGTCGCTGGTCCGCGCGGCGACCGACGCGGGCCTGCCCATCCTCGGCATCTGCCGGGGCCTGCACGTGCTGAACGTGGCGCGCGGCGGCACGCTGATCCAGCATCTGCCGGACGCGGTGGGCCACAGCGGGCACGCGCCGGACCGCCACAAGATGTCGCCGCACGACGTGCAGCTCAACGCCGGTAGCACGGCCGGCAGGCTGCTGGGTTCCCGGACGCAGGTGCCGGCGCTGCACCATCAGGCCGTGCAGCAGGCCGGCGAGGGCCTGATGACGGTGGCATGGGCCGACGACCAGGTCATCGAGGCGGTCGAGCTGCAGGGGTATCCGTTCGCCCTCGGGGTGCAGTGGCACCCCGAGGAAGGCGACGACCTGCGGTTGTTCGAGGCGCTGGTGGCCGCGGCGCGCACCGCCGCCGGGGCGCGGGCCTCCTCCGCCGGGGCGGCGGAGGAGAAGGCCCCCAAGCGGCCGCCGGGACGCGCCGGCCGGGGTACCAAGGCGGGGGCCCGGATCTGACCGGGGACGCCGGAGCTGACCGGGGCGGCGGCTACAGCGGGGGCTGGTAGTTCCCGATCCAGTGGATCTTGAGCCAGGTCAGGGCGGTCGCCCAGGCGCCGGTGACCTCAAGCACGCCCACCGCGACGAGCAGCGCCCCGCCGATCCGGGTGATCAGCTGCGCGTGCCGCCGGGCGTACCCGAACACCCGCATGCTGCGCTGGAAGGCCACCGACACGATCAGGAACGGGACGCCCAGGCCGAGACCGTAGACAAAGGCCAGGAAGGCGCCCCGGGCCGCAGTCCCGCTGGTGGTCGACAACGCGAGCACGGTGGCCAGCGTCGGGCCGATGCACGGCGTCCAGCCCAGCCCGAACAGCACGCCCAGCAGCGGCGCCCCGGCCAGGCCGGCCCGCGGCCGCACCGACGGGCGGATCACCCGGCCGGCGAGGGAGAACCGGTCGAACACCCCGGCGAACAGCAGGCCGAGCACGATGGTGAGGGCGCCGAGCACCGCGGTGACCGTGCCCTGGTGATGCGCGAGCAGGGTGCCGCCCAGACCGCCGGAGGCCGCGCCGTACGTCGCGAACAGGGCGGAAAAGCCCAGCACGAAGAGCATGGTTCCGGCGATCGTGCGGCCGCGGCCGGGCCGGGCCGGCGGGCCGGCCCCGGCGGGGCGCTCGTCGACCGCGACCCCGGCCGCGGCCGGGGTCGCGGCTGCCGGGCCCGGGCCGGCCCCGGCGGCGGCCGCCGCCGTCCCGCCGGTGCGCCCGGCCGCGGCCGGCGGGCGGCCGGCGGCCCGCCGCGGCGCGGTCTGCGCGCCCGTCCCGGACATGCCGGTGGCGTAGGCGAGGTAGCCGGGCACCAGCGGCAGGCAGCACGGCGACACGAAGGTGATCGCGCCGGCCGCGGCCGCGATGGGCGCGGCCAGGATCAGCGGCCCGGACAGGACCAGCTGCTGGACCCCGCTCATGCGGTGCACCTCCTCCGCGCCACACGTTGCCCCACTTACTATGGCACGTCGTGTGCCCCGCCGTTCCCGCCTCGCAGGGGGCGGGCCGTGGCCGGGCAGCGCGCCCCCGCCCGGCGGCGCGCGGGCAGCGCCCGTAACGCCTCGCGGATAGGGTTGTGCACGTGAAACCGGTCCTCGTCCGCCGCAGGGCGGCCGGGCCCGCCGAACCCGCCGCGTGCGGCCGCCGCCGGCGTCCCGGCGCGCGCCTGGCCGCCGCCGGCGCCGCCGCGTTTGCCGCGGCCGTCGCCCTGTACGGCATCTACGCCGCGATCCATCCGCTGAACTGGACACTCAGTGCGGTGGACCTGGGCGTGTACCGGTCCGGCGGGCTGATCGTCCGGCAGGTCAGGCCGCTCTACAACCCGCACCTGCACGCCCCGCTCTACCAGTGGGGCGGTTACGGCAGCCTGGGGCTCAAGTTCACCTACACACCGTTCGCGGCGGTCGTCTTCGCCCTGATCTCGTTTATCTCCTGGGCGGTGCTGCCGGACCTGTCCGTGGGCCTCAACATCGTGTTCCTGGCGGCGGCGCTGTGGTCGGTCTTCGGCGGCCTCGGCTACCGGGACCGGCCGCGGCTGCGCCTCGGCGCCACGCTGCTGACCGCGGGCGCGGTGCTGTGGACCGAGCCGGTGCTGCGCACGCTGTACCTCGGCCAGGTCAACCTGGCCCTGATGGCGCTGATCACCTGGGACCTGTGCCAGCCGGACACGAAGGCCAGCCGGTGGTGGAAGGGCACGGGAACCGGCATCGCCGCCGGCATCAAGCTGGTGCCGCTCGTGTTCATCCCGTACCTGCTGTGCGCGCGGAAGTTCCGGCAGGCCCTGATGGCCACGATCGGGTTCGCGGTCACCGTGGCGATCGGCTTCCTGATCCAGGGGCCGGATTCGGCCAGATGGTGGTTCGGCGGCCTGTTCTTCTCCGGCGGGCGGACCGGTTTCACCGGCTGGTCCGGCAACCAGTCACTGCGCGGCCTCATCACCAGGCTGGCCGGCAGCGTCGCGCACTCGCAGACCGAGTGGATCATCGTGGCCGCGGCGACCGGGATCGCCGGCATCGCCTGCGCCGCGATCCTGGACCGGGCCGGGCACCAGGTGGCAGGCCTGCTCGCCGCCGCGCTCACCGGCCTGCTGCTCTCGCCGATCAGCTGGGATCACCACTGGGTGTGGATCGCGCCCGCGGCCGCGATGGCCGGGCACTACGCCGCGTCGGCCGCGCGCTCCGGCCGCGCCCGCGCGCTGCGGTCCGGTGCCTGGTGGCTGATGGCCGCGGTCATCATCGCGCTGTATGGCGGCTGGCCGGGGAGCCTGTGGGGCGAGCCCAGGGACCTGGGCGCGTTCTCGCTCGGCATCGTGTGGCTGCCGCCGAACACCGATCCGGCCGTCTACTACAAGGACGGGGACCGGCCCTGGTTCGCTGAGTACCACTGGCACGGCATGCAGCTGTGGGCCGGCAACGCGTTCATCCTCGGCGGCATGGCGCTGTTCCTGGTGCTCCTCGCGGCCACCAGCACGGTCGTGATCCAGCGGCGGGCGGCCCGGCGGCAGCGGGACCGCCCGGCGGGCGCCGCCGCGGGCGGCGGCGAGGGGCAGGACAGCCCCGATCCCGCCGACAGCAGCCCGCGTTCCCGGGCGTTATGCTCCCGGCGGGAGTGCCGGCTCCGCCGAGGGTGAGGGTCCCGTGATCGGCGACGTCCGCGCCCTGCTCGCCTGCCCGCTATGCGGCCGCGGCTTCGCCAGCCAGGGGCCGGCCGGGACGGGCGCCCTGTGCTGCCCGAACGGGCACAGCTTCGATATCGCCCGGCAGGGCTACGTCAACCTGCTGCCGGGCGGCGCCCGGCCGGGCACGGCCGATACCGCCGGCATGGTGGCGGCGCGCGAGGCGTTCCTGTCCGCCGGGCACTACGCCCCGCTGGCCGGCGCGGTGGCGGACCTCGCCGCGGCGTCGGCGGGCGCGCCGGTGCCGGGCCCGGAGCCCGGCGCGCCGCCCTGCGTGCTCGACGCCGGGGCCGGAACCGGCTACTACCTGGCGGCGGTGCTCGACCGGCTGCGCGCCCGCCCGGGTTACGCGCAGACGGCCGGGCTGGCGCTGGACATCTCCGCGCGGGCGCTGCGCCGCGCCGCCCGCGCCCGCCCCGGGATCGGCGCGGTGGTGTGGGACATCTGGCGGCCGTTCCCGGTCCGCGACGGCGCGGCCGCGCTCATCCTGAACGTGTTCGCGCCGCGCAACGGGCCGGAGTTCCGCCGGGTGCTGCGCGCCGGTGGCGCTCTCATCGTCGTCACCCCCGGGCCGGGCCACCTGGCCGAAATCGCCGGGCCGGCCGGCCTGCTGGCCGTCGACCAGCACAAGGACGAGCGGCTCGCCGCCGCGCTCGGCGCGTTCTTCACCGCGGCGGACGAGCGCGCCCTCACCGTCGCGCTGCGGCTCACCCGGCCGCAGGCGGCGAGCCTGGCGGCCATGGGGCCGGCCGCGCGGCACACCGGCACCGGCAGCCGGGAGCGGCTGGCGGGCCTGGCCGAGCCGGTCCGGGTCACGGCCGCCTTCCGGATCACGCTGTACCGGCCCCGCTGATCCGGCCCGCCGCGGGCACCGCCCGGACGTAACCTGGCCCGCACATAGCGGAAGACCGGGAGAAAACTCCTGGCCGGTTAATGAGCATCCGGGTGCCGCCGGGTAGGGTCACGGGCGTGGGCGAGATCGTGGGAAGCGGCGCGGACAGCGGCGGCGACCCTGCCCGCCCCGCCGTTCCCGCGGCCGGCGAGCGCGATCCCGCGGACCGCGTGCTCACCATCCCCAACGCGCTGAGCGTGGCCCGGCTGCTCGGGGTCCCGGTCTTCCTGTGGCTGGTGCTCGGGCCGGAGGCCGACGGCTGGGCGGTCGCGCTGCTGATCGCGTCGGCCGCCACCGACTGGCTGGACGGCAAGATCGCCCGGGCGCTGAACCAGCAGAGCCGGCTGGGTGCGGCCCTCGACCCGGCCGCCGACCGGCTCTACATCGCCGCCACCCTGATCGGGCTGGCCGTGCGCGGGATCATCCCGTGGTGGCTGGTCGCGCTGCTCGCGGCGCGCGAAGTGACGGTGGCCGCGGCGCTCGGCCTGCTCAAGCGGCGGCTGGGCTTCGGCACGCTGCAGGTCAGTTTCGCCGGGAAAACAGCGACGCTGTGCCTGCTGTACGCGTTCCCGCTGCTGCTGCTCGGCGCGTACGCCGGTCCCGGGGCCGAGGCCGCCCGCGTCATAGGGTGGGCGTTTGCGGGCTGGGGCACGGCGCTGTACTGGTGGGCGGCGGCCCTCTATCTGATCCAGGCCCACGGGCTGCTGACCGGGCGCGTGGCCGCGGACCCGGATACGGAGGGAGCGGCGTAAGCGTTGAAGGCCGTCGTGATGGCAGGCGGGGAAGGGACGCGGCTGCGCCCGATCACCGCCAACCAGCCCAAGCCACTGCTGCCCGTAGCCAACCGGCCGATCATGGAGCACGTCCTGCGGCTGCTGAAGCGGCACGGATTCTCCGACACCGTCGTCACCGTCCAGTTCCTCGCCGCGCTGGTCCGCAATTACTTCGCGGACGGTGAAGACTTCGGCATGAACTTGCAGTACGCGACCGAGGAGATGCCGCTCGGTACCGCCGGCAGCGTGCGGAACGCCGAAGACGCGCTGCGCGATGGCCCGTTCGTCGTCATCTCCGGCGACGCCCTCACCGACATCGACCTGACCGGCATGGTCCGGTTCCATAAGGAGCGGGGCGCCCTCGTCACGGTGGGCCTGACCCGGGTCCCGGATCCGCTGGAGTTCGGCATCGTCATCTGCGACGAAGACGGCCGGATTCAGCGATTCCTGGAAAAACCGACGTGGGGGCAGGTGTTTTCGGACACCGTCAACACCGGCATCTACGTCATGGAGCCCGAGGTCCTGTCCGAGGTGCCGCCCGAGGAGTCGGTGGACTGGTCCGCGGACGTGTTCCCGGCCCTGCTCAAGCGCGGGGCGCCGCTGTTCGGCTATGTCTCCGACGCTTACTGGGAGGACGTCGGGAACCACGAGAGCTACCTGAAGGCCCAGGTCGACGTGCTGGCCCGCCGGGTGAACGCCGACATCGAGGGGTTCGAGGTCGCGCCCGGCATCTGGGTCGCCGAGGGCGCCGACGTGGATCCGGAGGCGGTGCTCACCGGCCCGCTGTGCATCGGGGACTACGCCAAGGTCGAGGCCGGCGCGCACCTGCGCGAGTACACGGTGATCGGCAGCAACGTGGTGGTCAAGGAGGGCGCGTTCCTGCACCGCGCCGTGGTGCACAACAACGTCTACGTCGGCCAGGGCACCACCCTGCGCGGCTGCGTGGTGGGCAAGAACACCGACGTCATGCGGCTGGCCCGGATCGAGGAGAACGCGGTCGTCGGGGACGAGTGCGTCATCGAGCCGGAGGCGTACCTGTCGGCCGGGGTCAAGGTCTACCCGTTCAAGACGATCGAGGCGGGTGCGGTCGTCAACAACAGCGTGATCTGGGAGTCCCGCGGCAACCGGACCCTGTTCGGCCAGCGCGGGGTGTCCGGCCTGATCAACGTCGAGGTGACGCCGGAGCTGTGCGTCCGGCTGGCCAGTGCCTACGCCACCACGCTGAAGAAGGGCTCCACCGTCACCACCTCGCGCGATGTGTCCCGGGCGGCGCGGACGCTGAAGCGCGCGATCCAGGGCGCGCTGAACGCCAGCGCCATCAACGTCGTGGACCTGGAGGCGCAGCCGCTGCCCGTGGCGCGGTTCGAGACGGAGCGCACCGACTACAGCGGCGGGGTCGCGCTCCGCACCACCCCCGGGGACGCCCAGTCCATCGACATCGTCTTCCTGGACGAGCGCGGCGCCGAGCTGTCCCCGGCGTCCCAGCGCAAGCTCGAGCGGGTCTTCTCCCGGCAGGAGTACCGGCGGGCGTTCCCCGGCGAGATCGCGGAGCTGACCTACCCGCCGCGTGTCGTCGAGTGGTACACCCGCGAGCTGCTGCGCTGCGTGGACATGAGCGCGGTCCGCGAGACCGGGATGAAGGTGGTCGCCGACTGCGCGGGCGGCACCACGTCCCTGGTCATGCCCAGCCTGCTCGGCCGGATCGGCGTGGACGTGCTCACCATCAACAACCGGCTGGACGAGGTGACGCCGACCGAGACCGTCGCGCAGCTGCGGGCCGGCCTGCAGCGGCTGTCGGAGGTGGTGTCCGCCTACCGCGCCTCGTTCGGGGTCCGGTTCGACCCGGTGGGGGAGCGGATCCGGATCGTCGACGAGAAGGGCGAGATGGTCAGCGACGAGCGGGCCCTGCTCGTCGTGCTCGACCTGGTCGCCGCCGAGCGGAAGACCGGCCGGGTCGCGCTGCCGGTGACCACGACGCGCGTCGCGGAGCAGGTCTGCCGGTTCCATGGCGTGGAGGTGAACTGGACCCCCACGACGATGGACGCGCTCACCCAGGCGGCCGCGGCCGACGACGTGATCTTTGCCGCCGACGGGCGCGGCGGTTTCGTGGTGCCCGAGTTCACCCGGACGGTTGACGGCATCGCCGCCTTCACCCGGCTGATCGGCCTCGTGGCGCGGACCCGGCTCACGCTCAGCCAGATCGACGCGCGGATACCCGAGGCCCACCTGCTGCGGCGGTCCATGCCGACCCCCTGGGCGGCCAAGGGCGGCGTCATGCGGACCGTGGTCGAGGCGGCGGGCAGCCGTCAGATGGACACCACCGACGGCGTTCGCGTGGTCGAGCCGGACCGGGGCTGGATCCTGGTGCTGCCCGACCCGGCCGAGGCCATCACCCACCTGTGGGCCGAGGGCACCGACGCCGACACCGCGCAGATGCTGCTGGACGAATGGGCCGCCGTGGTCGAGCAGGCCGGCCAATGACGCCCGCGGGAACCCGGTGCCAACGGCCGGTTAAGCGGGGCGGTTACGCCGGCGGTGAAAGGAGGCCCGACGGAGGCCCGGCCGCCACCCGGGCGTGCCCCGCGATTGGTTTATCTCGCACGGCGAGCCGCGCTATGGTTGAGGACTGACGAGGTACGCCATGTCGCGAATACGCCGGGCCGTGAGACAATCACGCCACCATGGGACCACGGGCTGCCGCACGGCTTTTCGTGTTCCGGTGACGAATCCCACGCGGGCGGTTCCGGCCTGGCGTCAGTGTGGCGGAGGTGGAGCGGCGGTGTGGCGAAGACGTCGCGCCGGAGGCCCGGGGCGGGCCCCGGATGGGGCGCACGCCGGCAGCAGCGGCCCGTGGCCGCGTAGGGGCTGGCGGCGGCTGCTCGCGTGGCGCATGGACCGGCACGCCCCCGTACCGGTAACCTGGTCAGCCTCATCCCAGGAACCCGCGCCGCAGGGGCATGGGCCGGGGCGGGGCACCGTCCCGCAGGAGTGGGACTGGCCCATGGAGGGGAGGCCTGACGAAGCGATGGCCAGCGTCTACTGCACGCGGTGCGGTCGCCCGAATCCGGATGACGCGCGCTTCTGCTCGAACTGCGGGACACCCCTGACGCGGGTGGCCAGCGACCGTCCGGGGGAGACGACCTCGACGATATCGCTGGCCCGCGCCGAGGCGCTCGACGCCGAGCTGAACGAGGAGCCGCTGGCCGATCCGGCGATGCTGGAGGCGCTGCCAGCCGACACCGCGCTGCTGGTGGTCTACCGCGGCCCGAACGCGGGCAGCCGCTTCCTGCTCGACAGCGAGCTGACCACCGCCGGGCGGCATCCTGACAGCGATATCTTCCTCGACGACGTGACCGTGTCCCGCCGCCACGCGGAGTTCTACCGGATGGGCACCCGGTTCAGCGTCCGTGACGTCGGCAGCCTGAACGGCACCTACGTCAACCGGGACCGGATCGAGGAAACCGAGCTGTTCAGCGGGGATGAGGTTCAGATCGGCAAGTTCCGGCTCATCTTCATGACCCACCCGCGCCTGCAGGGACAGCGCCGCGGCGGAGGCGCCCAGGACTACGCGTGAGCGAGCGGACGGGGCGCGGCGCCGCCTGGGCTGAGGAGCGAGGAACGAGCGCCGAGCGAGGAGGGAAGGCGGCGACTCAGGCGCCCCGGGAGCGAGCGGGAAACACATGAGCGAGCGGGCCTCCTTCGGGATCGGCGAGGTCCTCGGCCGGCTGCGGGCCGAGTTCCCGGACGTCAGCACGTCCAAGATCCGTTTCCTCGAGGCCGAGGGCCTTATCGAGCCCGCGCGGTCGCGGTCGGGCTACCGGCAGTTCGCCCCGGCCGACGTGGAGCGCCTCCGGTACATCCTGACCGCGCAGCGGGATGAGTACCTGCCGCTGCGGGTGATCAGGGAACGCCTCGACGCGATCGGCGTGTCGGCGCAGCCCAGCTCGCGCCCCACGCTCGCGTCCGCGCTGGCCGGGACGATGGCGGCGGACGAGGCGGCCCGGCGCGGCCCGGCCGGCGGGACGAGCGGCCCCACCGGCCCCAGCCCCTCGCTGACCCGCGCCGAACTGCTGGAGGCGGCCGGCATCGACGGTGAGGGCCTGGCCGAGATGGAGGACTACGGGCTGATCCACCGGTCCGGGCGGCACTACGGGCGGGAGGCGCTCGAGGTGGCCCGGGCTGCGGCGGCGCTGGCCAGGTTCGGAGTTGGCGCGCGGAACCTGCGCGGCATCAAGGCCTCCGCCGACCGGGATGCCTCGCTGGTCGAGCAGCTCGTCGCGCCGCAGTTGCGGCAGCGGGTACCGGGCGCCCGGGCCTCGGCCGCGCGGGACGCCTGGCAGATCGCGACGCTGACGCTGCGGCTGCATGCCGCGCTGGTGGAATCCGCGCTCCAGGAAGCGGGCCTGGCGGGCTCCGTGGCCGCCCCCCCGGTCAGCGCGCCGGCGCCGCGGGCCGAGGACGTAGGGGGAGGGTTGCGCTCCGCGTCGGGCCGATAGCGGGTGTACCTTGACAAAGTGAGTGGCCGGCCAGCGATGGTGTGCCAAGGGCACGTGAGGATGGAGCTGTAGTGCGGCAGATGGAGGTCGTCGGCGTCCGGGTCGAGATGCCATCGAACAGCCCTATCGTCTTGCTCAAGGAGACGCAGGGCGACCGGTACCTGCCCATCTGGATCGGGGCGGTCGAGGCGACGGCCATCGCCTTCGCGCAGCAGGGCATGGTCTCCCCGCGGCCGCTGACACATGACCTGTTCCGTGACGTGCTCGACGTGCTGAACGTCCAGCTGCGCACGGTCAACATCACCGCCTTGCGGGACGGGATCTTCTACGCTGACCTGGTTTTCTCCAACGGGGCGGAGGTCAGCGCGAGGCCGTCGGACTCGATCGCGCTCGCGCTGCGCACCGGCGCGTCGATCTTCGCGGCGGAGGAGATCCTCGACGAGGCCGGCGTCGCCATCCCCGACGAGCAGGAGGATGAGGTCGAGAAATTCCGGGAGTTTCTGGACACGATCTCGCCGGAAGACTTCGGCCGGGCCACCTGACTGGTCACTTGGCGTTTACCGGGCCGCCGGATGGGACACTGTAATTCCAGGTGACAAGGTGTGCCCGGTGTTGCTTACGGCAGCGTGCGCGGGTATGCCTGACTTAAACGGAATGTCGCGACGCGCCGTCGGCGATCGTTGACGCCGTGAGCTGGTCGGCCTACGGTTCGAGACGAGTACCCAGGTGGTCAGCTCGCGATGGAGGTGGGCGTGGCGGAAGCCAGGGGCGCGGGATCCACAGGCCCGTCCGGTAGCGACGATAAGCCGGCCGACAGCCGCCGAGCGGAACTCCCGCGCGCCGAGGAGCAGGGCACGCTGTTTGAGGACGGCAGCCCGGCCGCGGGACCTGCGGGCCGCGGCAGCCTCGGTTCCGGAGCCAGCCAGCCCAGCGGCAGCCCCGAGCACGACGGCGCCGTCCCGGACCGCGAATCAGTCACGATGGGTTACCGCGGGCCGACCGCGTGCTCCGCGGCCGGCATCACCTACCGGCAGCTCGACTACTGGGCGCGCACGGGCCTCGTCGAGCCGAGCGTGCAGGGAGCGCACGGCTCCGGGTCGCAGCGGCTCTACGGGTTCCGCGACATCCTCGTCCTCAAGGTCGTGAAGCGCCTGCTCGACACGGGCATCTCGCTTCAGCAGATCCGCGCGGCCGTGCACCATCTGCGTGACCGCGGCACCAGCGACCTCGCCGAGGTCACCCTGATGAGCGACGGCGTGAGCGTGTACGAGTGCACCTCGCCCGATGAGGTGGTGGACCTGCTGCAAGGGGGCCAGGGCGTGTTCGGTATCGCGCTGGGCCGCGTCTGGCAGGAAGTGGAGGGCAACCTCGCCGAGCTGCCCGCCGTACGCGCCGAAGACGGCCTCCTCACCGTGGGCGAGGACGAGCTTTCCCGCCGCCGCGCCCGGCGCACGGGCTGAGGGATAACTGTGCCCGCAGCCTCCGGGCTGCTCGCCGGGGTAGCCCGCTGCGATGCCGTGTGGGCCGGCTGGGCGCCGTGGGCCTGGCGGGCGCCGTGGGGCGGCGTGGCGGGCGCCGCAGGGCGGGCGGGGGCGTGATACGGGCGGGGGATGTGATGTGCGCCTCTCCTGACCTCGCAGTCGCTCTGGGTAGACTCTTAGCGCCATCGACACTGTCCGGGAGAGTCCCCGCGCGGCCAGCGCGGGGCGCCGAAGGGGCAACGTTCCCCGGAACCTCTCAGGCGCCAGGACCGGACGGGACAGGCATCTCTGGAGTGCGCGCCGCGCCCGCGGGCGCGTGACAACAGAGGGGGAGCCGTGCGGCCGCGCGCCGCCCTACTGACGACTCAGCTCAGGAGGCTCCGAGATGGTGGAATTTGCCCGGCGGCACATCGGGCCCTCGGCGGACGAGCAGCGCCAGATGCTCGCCGAGGTCGGCTACTCCTCGCTCGACGAACTCACCGAGGCCGCGCTGCCCGCCTCCGCGGACGCGCCGCCGCTCATCCTGCCCCCGGCGCTGACCGAGGCGCAGGCCCTCACCGAGCTGCGCCGCCTGGCCGGCCGCAACCAGGTCCTCACCCCGATGATCGGGCTCGGCTACTACGGCACCATCACCCCGGCCGTGATCCGCCGCAACGTGCTGGAGAACCCCGCCTGGTACACCGCCTACACGCCGTACCAGCCGGAGATCTCCCAGGGCCGGCTGGAGGCGCTGCTGAACTTCCAGACGATGATCGCCGATCTCACCGCGCTGCCGGTGGCCGGGGCATCGCTGCTGGATGAGGCGACCGCCGCCGCCGAGGCCATGACGGTCGCGCGCCGGGCCGCCGGCCAGGGCCACATCTTCCTGGCCGACGCCGACTGCCTGCCGCAGACCCTCGCCGTGCTGCGCACCCGGGCCGAACCGCTCGGCATCGAGCTGGTCATCACCAGCGTGACACCCGAGGTAATCGCCGCCCAGCCGGACGGCGCCCTGTCCGGGGTGCTGATGCAGTACCCGGGCGCGTCCGGCGTCATCCGCGACCTCGCCCCGGTCATCAGCGCCGCCCACGGCCGCGGCGCGGTCGCCGCCGTCGCCGCCGACCTGCTCGCGCTCACCGTGCTCAAGCCCCCGGGGGAGATGGGCGCCGACATCGCCGTCGGCAGCACCCAGCGGTTCGGCCTGCCGCTGAGCTTCGGCGGCCCGCACGCCGGCTACGTCGCGGTCCGCGACACGCTGCGCCGGCAGCTGCCCGGCCGCCTGGTCGGCGTGTCCGTCGACGCCGACGGCAAGCCCGCCTACCGGCTCGCACTGCAGGCCCGGGAGCAGCACATCCGCCGGGAGAAGGCGACCAGCAACATCTGCACCGCGCAGGTGCTGCCCGCCGTGCTCGCCGCCATGTACGCGGTCTACCACGGCCCGGACGGCCTCACCGAGATCGCCCGGCGCGCCCACCGCCGCGCGGGCCGGCTCGCCGCCACGCTGCGGGACATGGGGTGCGAGATCGGCCCGGACCGGTTCTTTGACACCATTCAGGTCCGGCTGCCGGAATCCGCGGGCACCGCGCGGGACGCGCTGGCCCGCGCCCGGCGGGCAGGCTACAACCTGCACCGTGCCGCCGGCGGCGTGATCCAGGTCGCCTGCGACGAGACGACCAGCGAGACGGACCTGCGGGAGGTGGCCGGCGCGCTGCTCGGCCGCACGGCGGGCGACGTCCCCCTGGCCACCGAGCCCGCCGGCCGGCTGAGCCCCGCGCTCAGCCGGTCCAGCGCGTTCCTCACCCACCCGGTGTTCCATACGCACCGAAGCGAGACGTCCCTGCTGCGCTATCTGCGCCGCCTCGCCGACTCCGACGTCGCCCTCGACCGGTCCATGATCCCGCTCGGCTCGTGCACGATGAAGCTGAACGCCGCGGCCGAGATGGAGCCGATCACCTGGCCGGAGTTCGCCGCGCTGCACCCGTTCGCCCCGCCCGAGCAGGCCCGCGGCTACCTGGAGCTGATCGATGGCCTGGAGGCGGCGCTGGCCGCGATCACCGGCTACGACGCCGTCTCCCTGCAGCCGAACGCCGGCTCCCAGGGCGAGCTGGCCGGCCTGCTGGCCATCCGGGCCTATCACCGGTCCCGCCAGGAGCCGGACCGGACCGTGTGCCTGATCCCGGACTCCGCGCACGGCACCAACGCGGCCAGCGCGGTGCTGGCCGGGCTGCGGGTCGCCGTCGTCAAGTGCGGCTCCGACGGTGCCATCGACCTCGGTGACCTGCGCGCCAAACTGGACGCGAACGCCGGCCAGGTCGCCGCGATCATGCTGACCTACCCGTCCACGAGCGGTGTGTACGAGCAGACCGTCGGCCAGGTGTGCGACGTTGTGCACGCCGCGGGCGGTCAGGTCTACATCGACGGGGCCAACCTCAACGCCCTGGTGGGGCTGGCCACCCCCGTCTTGTTCGGTGCCGATGTCTCGCATCTGAACCTGCACAAGACCTTCTGCATCCCGCACGGCGGCGGCGGCCCCGGCGTCGGCCCGGTGGCGGTCCGGTCGCACCTGGCCGCGTTCCTGCCCGGCCGCGAGGCCGGTACGGGCGCGCAGGCCGGGCCCGCGGGCCCGGTCGGGCCGGTCGCGGCCGCGCCGTACGGGTCGGCCGGCATCCTGCCCATCTCCTGGGCGTACATCGCGATGATGGGCGCGGACGGCCTGCGCCGCGCGACCCAGGTCGCGGTGCTGGCCGCCAACTATGTGGCCAGGCGGCTCGCACCGCACTACCCGGTGCTCTACACCGGCCGGGCCGGGCTGGTGGCGCACGAGTGCGTCATCGACCTGCGGCCGATCACCGCCAAGACCGGCGTCACCAACGAGGACGTGGCCAAGCGGCTGGTCGACTACGGGTTCCACGCGCCCACCATGTCGTTCCCGGTCGCCGGCACCCTGATGATCGAGCCCACCGAAAGCGAGGACCTCACCGAACTGGACCGGTTCTGCGAAGCGATGATCGCGATCCGGCGGGAAATCGACCGGGTCGGCTCCGGTGAATACGACCGCGACGACAACCCGCTGAAGAACGCGCCGCACACCGCCGAGATGCTCATCGCGGGGGAGTGGAAGCACCCTTACGAGCGGGCCGAGGCCGCGTATCCGGTGCCCGGCACCCGGCAGGGCAAGTACTGGCCCCCGGTCCGGCGCATCGACCAGGCCTACGGTGACCGGCACCTGGTCTGCGCCTGCCCGCCCCCGGAGGCCTTCGAGGCATAACGTCCAGGCGCCGCCGCGGCCCGGTCGCGGGCGTGCTTGCCTGCCCGCTCCCCGGGCCGCCGAAGCCGCCGCCTTCCCTCCTCCCTCGGCGCTCGTTCCTCGCACCTCGCTCGCCGGTCCGGGCGCCGCCGCGGCCCGGTCGCGGGCTGTTGGCTGGCGGGGACGGGGCGTTGCCTTTAGTCTTCCGGCATGACTGCCGAAGAGCCGCAGCCGCCCGGTGCGACCGCCGAGACGCACCCGCCGGACGAGGCAGCCGAGACACTGGCGCGGCCGGCCGCCCGGCGCGCGGCGACCATGGGGTCCCCCGGGCCCCCGGGGAACGCGGAGCCGGCACCGGGTGCGGGGCCCGCCGGGGCCGCCGAAGCCGCCAGCGCCCCGGATCCGGCGGGTTTCGTCGCCCAGGGCATGCGATTCCTCGACCAGGCCATTGACGCGTTCTCGCGCGGGTGCGAAGCCGCGGACGGTGACATCGCGCCGCTCGCCATCGAGCTGCTGGCGCGGACCCTGCCGCTGCGCGGGCGCGACGCCGACGCGGCTCTCGTCTGGCAGCGCGGCCTGGAGGATCCCGACCCCGCCGTCGAAACGGCCGTGCGCGCGAGGCTGCGCCGCGCGTTCGGCGGCGACGAGGTGCCGCCCGGCGCCGACCCGACCTGGTGGGAAGGGTTCGTCGAGGCCGCGGTCTGCTACGGCACGCTGCCGCTGCTGGCCAACGAGCTGTTCGGCGCGCTGGACCAGATGTATTCGCTGGCCGCGCTGCCGCTGGCCCAGGGCGGCGGCCGGGCCCGGGATCTGCGTGAGATCCTGCTCAGCGCCATCCGGGTGCCCAGCCAGTACGCATGGGGCCCGGACCTGCACGAGAGCTTCCGGGCCCGGCTCCGCGACGCCATGGGCGCCAGCACCGACGTGCTGCCCCCGGACTGGCCGGACGGCTGAGGGGCCGGGAGCGCCCGGGTGAGGGGCCGGGAGCTACGGGGCGGGCGGCTAGCTCGCGGGGCGCATCTGCGCCAGCACGACCTCCCGCAGGAAGCCGGGCGAGACCTCCATGGCCTCCAGCATGGCCATGGCGACGCCAGGGTCGGCGTCCAGCAGGCCGAGCAGCAGGTGCTCCGTGCCGATGGCGCCGCTGCGCTGGCGGAGCGCCGCCTTCACCGCGCGTTCCAGGACGCGCTTCGCGTCCCGGGTGAACGGGAGGTGGCGGCCCGTCCCCGGCCGGATGTCGAGCGCGCCGCGGCCGAACGCCGCCTCCGCCCGCCGCCGGATCTCGGCCAGGTCGATGCCGATGGCCAGGAGCGCCTCGGCGTCGGCCTCGTCCGGCGCGCGGCGGGCCGGCGCCGCGGAACTGCCCGTGGGGCCGCCGCCGCCGTCCCCGGATCCGTCCTCGCGCGGCCGGCGTCCCCGCCGGACGGCCGCGAGCGCCAGTTCGGCCGCGCCCGGCGTGACCCCGCTGCGCGCGAGGATCGAAGCGGCGCCGCCGCCCGGCGCGGCCAGCGCCAGCAGGAGGTGCTCGGCGCCGACATGATCATCGCCCAGGCGGCCGGCCGTGGCCACGGCGGCGCGGACGGTCCCCCGCGCATTATCCGTAAAACGCTCGAACACGTTCGTTCCCCTTCGCTGTGGTGCCGATCTCTTGGTGCCCGGTTCTGCGCGGCCGCTTCAGAGCAGGCGGCGGCGGGCGTATTTCTTGTGCACCGCCTGCCGTGAGACGCCGAGGACGTCCGCTATTTCCTGCCAGGACCAGCCGCGGGAGCGGGCGTTGCGTACCTGGAGCGCCTCCAGGCGCTCCAGCACCCGCCGCAGGGCGGCCACCGCCCGCAGGCCGGTGCGCGGGTCCGCGCTGTCCGCCGCGGAGGCCAGCTCGGGGGCGGTTTCGCCGGCCGTCACCGGCTCGGGCGCTGTGTCGTTGCTCATGCTGTCAACCTAGGTTGACGCAGGCCCCGCGTCAACCTAGGTTGACGGGAAGTCCCGGTTTTCCAGCCGCCTCTTAACAGGCGATTACGGGCGGTGCGGTGACTGAACACCCGGGCGCCGCGGCGCGTATTAAGGAGTGGTAGCCAATCCGTGACCCGATCGATGCCCGGAGGATCGACTGTGACCCAGGACCGCGACGCGGAGACGACCCGGAGGCGCTTGCTCACCGGCGTCGGCCTGGCTGGCCTGGCGGGAACGGTCGCCGCGTGCGGCGGCGGTCCCGCGAGTTCCGTACCCGGCACCGGATCCGGCCCGGCCAGCTCGTCCGCGGCCGGCGGCGGTCAGGCCGGCGGCAGCGGCGCGGCGCTCGCCAGTACGGGAGAGATCCCGCTGGGCGGGGGCAAGATCTTCACCGCAGCGCGGGTCGTGGTGACCCAGCCGGCGGCCGGCGACTTCAAGGGGTTCAGCGCGGTATGCACGCACATGCAGTGCATCGTCGACCAGGTCGCGAACGGGACGATCAACTGCCCATGCCACGGCAGCCGCTACAGCGTCACCGACGGGCACGTGGTCGCGGGCCCGGCGCCGAGCCCGCTGCCGCCGCAGGCCCTGAAGGTCCAGTCGGGCCAGATCTCGCTCGGCTGATGAACATCCGCGGCATGAGCTCAGCAGCCAGCGCGCCGGGAGGGCAGTGCAGTGCTTAGCGTCGAACCACGGCCCGGACCGCCCACCGCAGGCTCGCACGGCACCGGCCCGCGCCGGGCGGCGGCGGCCCGCCCGCGGGCCCAGGCCGCGCGGATCACCGAGCCCGCCGAGCGGCTGCGCGCCCGTCCCGGGCTGGTACTGGCGCTCATCGGGGCCGGCGCGCTCGCGGTCCTCGGGCTGTGGTGGGCCAGCACCCCCTCCGTACACGGCCTCGGCGACTTGCTGACCAACGCCGGCCGCATCCTGGGCCTGCTGGCCGGGTACGGGGTGGTGGTTCTGGTCGCGCTCATGGCGCGCATCCCGCCGCTGGAGCGCGGGGCCGGGACCGGCCGGATGGCCCGCTGGCACGCGATGGGCGGCCGCTACGTCGTCAGCGTGATCGCCGCGCACGCGCTGCTCATCATCTGGGGATACGCGGTCACCGCGCACGAGAGCCTGGTCGGGGAGACGAGCACGCTGCTCACGTCGTATCCGGACGTGCTGATGGCGACCGTGGCCGGGTTCGGCTTCCTGGGCATCGGCCTGGTCTCCGCCCGCGCCGCCCGCCGCCGCGTGTCCTACGACACCTGGTATCACCTGCACCTCTACACCTACCTGGCCATCGCGCTGGCGTTCAGCCACCAGTTCGCCGACGGCGCGTCCTTCGTCGGCAGCCTGATGGCGCGGTTCGCCTGGTCGCTGCTGTACGGCACGGTCGCGGCGCTGCTGCTGTGGTACCGCGTCGTCACCCCGCTGCGCAGCGCGCGGCGCCACCAGTTCCACGTCATCGCGCTGCGCCGGGAATCAGCCGACGTCGTGTCCGTCTACATCGGCGGCCGGCACCTCGATGAGCTCCAGGCGGACCCCGGCCAGTTTTTCCGCTGGCGTTTCCTCACGCCCGCGATGTGGTGGTCCTCGCACCCGTACTCGCTGTCGGCGGCGCCCCGCCCCGACGTCATGCGGATCACCGTGCAGGACCGCGGCGACCACAGCGGGGCGGTAAGCCGGCTGCGCCCGGGAACCCGGATCATCGCGGAAGGACCCTACGGGGCGTTCACGCCGCGGCGGGCGGGCCGCCGGATCCTGCTGCTGGCCGGCGGGGTGGGCATCACGCCGCTGCGGGCCATGTTCGCGGCCCTGCCGGGCGAGGTCACCCTCATCTACCGGGCCAGCAGCCCGGAGGACGTCGTGTTCGGCCCCGAACTGGAGGCGATCGCGCGCGACCGCGGCGCCGCCGTGCACTACCTGATCGGCTCGCGCGCGCGGCTCGGCGCGGACCCGCTGACCGCCGGCCGGCTGCTATCCCTGGTCCCGGGGCTGCGCCGGTACGACGTGTACGTGTGCGGGCCGCCCGGCATGACGGGCTCCGCCGTCGCCGCGCTGCGGGCGGCGGGTGTCCCGCGCGGCCAGATCCACCACGAGTCGTTCGAGTTCTGAGCGCCGCAAACCCGACCTGCCAGCCCCACGCCGCACGGAGGAACCCGATGCGCCGCGCAGTGCTCGCCCTGGGCGGGACGATCGCCGGGCTGATCATGCTGCTGTCGTTCCGGACCCACATGGGATCCGCGGCGGCCAGGATGAGCGGCCCCGCGGGGACGCCGGCCTCGCCGGGCACACCGGCGGCCGGGCCCGGCGGCGCGGCCGGATCCGCGTCCGGGCCCGCAGCCGCCGCGTCCGCGCCGGTCAGCCTGGGATCGGGAACGGGGACCGTGGTCACCGGGGACGTGATCAGCACCGGATACGGCCCCACCCAGATCCAGATCACGGTGAACACCGGCAAGATCGTGAAGGTCACCGTCGTGCAGCACACCGACGACGGGATCAACAGCCAGATGATCGACGCACGGGCGCTGCCGCAGCTGAACCGCGAGACGCTGACCGCGCAGAGCGCGAAGATCAACGCGGTGTCCGGTGCCAGCTACACCAGCGCCGGGTACATCAAGTCGCTGCAGAGCGCGCTGGACAAGGCCGGCGCCTGATGCCCGCCGCCCACCGTTCCTGCCCCGCCCACCGTTCCTGCCCCGCCGCCCGGCGGCCCGGGTTCTGCCGAGAGCAGATTCGCCCGCGGCGATCAGCGCGCCCCGGCGCCGCCGCGGCTGCCTACAGTCGCGCTATGGACACCACCGAACTGCTGCCCGGGGTGCTGCAGATGTTCCGGTTCGGGCTGGGCCAGGCCTACCTGTGGCAGGACCGGGACGCGCTCACCCTGATCGACACCGGCCCGCCCGGCCAAGGCCCGGGCATCGCGGCGGCCCTCGCCGCACTCGGCCGCCGGCCCGCCGACCTGGACCGGATCATCCTCACCCACTTCCACGGGGACCACGCGGGCTCCGCCGCCGAGATGGCCGCCGGCACCGGGGCCGCCGTGCTGGCGCACCGCTGCGACGCGCCGGTCATCCGCGGCGAGATGCCCGCGCCGCCCCCGGACCTCACCGCCGGGGAACGCGCCCTGCACGGGCGCATCACCGCCGCGGCCGGCGGCCTCCCGGCGGCGCCGCCGTGCCGCGTGGACCGGGAGCTGGCCGAGGGGGACCTGCTCGACCTGGGCGGCGGGGCGGCCGTGATCGGCGTGCCCGGGCACACCGACGGCAGCATCGCCCTCCACCTGCCGGCCCATCGCCTGCTGTTCACCGGGGACAGCGTGGCCGGCGCGCCGGACGGGCGGGTCATCCTGGGGCCGTTCAACGTGGACCGTGACCAGGCGATCGGCTCGTTCCGCACGCTCGCCGGGCTGGATGTGGACATGGCCTGCTTCGGCCACGGCGGCCCCGTCCTCGCCGACGCCTCCGCCGCCTTGCGCGAGGCCCTCCAGCGCGAGCCCTTCCGCGCCGCCCACTGAATCCCGGCAGCGGCGCCCAAACCCACCCCCGGGCGCTGAGGCTGAGGGGACCGCCGTGCAATGCATGGCGTTCCGGCACTCCTCCCGGCCGCACCAGCCGGCGCGGGAACAGGAGCAGCATGGGAGGGGTGGCCCGCCCACCCGCCCCCTCCCGGCCAGGCACCCGCCGTATGCCGACCCGGGCCTCTCTCTCCTCGCCTCATGCCACAAATGCGCCCTGCGGGCAGTGCCCCTGCCGGGTGTGCCCCGGCCGCAGGCGGCCGGGGCACACCATCACCGTCCGATCGGGCACGCTGCGGGCGCCGACGGCTCAGTGCAGATGGCGGTCAGGGTGCGCGCGTTGCGAAAGCGACGGTGTAATCGGGGTCGATTTGCGTGGTGAGGTCCTGGCCTGCTGCCGCGTTGGCCCACGCGCGGGCGTTCTTCCGGTGAAACTCCACGGCCTGGCGTGTGTATGTGTCCCAGTCCCTGGACTGCGCGTCCAGGGTGTGGTGCAGCACGGTGAGGCCGGCCATGGTCTGCGTGCCGAGATCGGCCAGGCCGAATGGGCGGCCCTGTTCCATGGTCCGTATGGCGGGTTCGTGCCCGATCCAGGTCAGCAGGTCATCGCCGGCGTGCCGGCACAGGAACGCCACGTCCTCCTCGCTGTGAACTTTGTTGCCAGCCACGACGACGGCCACGTTATAGCCCGCGGCGTAGTCCTGCCACTGCCGGTACACGCTGAGCCCCTTGCGGGTGGGCTCGGCGACCAGGACGGTCAGGTCGAAGCGGGTGAACAGCCCGGACGCGAACGAGTCGGCCCCGGCGGTGCAGTCCACCACCACGTACTCGCCGGGGCCATCGACCAGGTGGTTGAGATACAGCTCGACCGCGCCGGTCTTGGCGTGATAGCAGGCTACGCCGAGATCTTCCTCGCTGAACGGGCCGGTGGCCAGCAGCTGTGCTCCGCAGGGGGTGGCGATGGCCAGGTCGTGCACCGGATCAGGACCGCCCAGCCGCAGCAGCCTGGATCCGCGGCCGGGCGGGGTGGTCTTGACCATCGCCGCGGCCGAGCTGATCCTCGGGTTGCTGCCGCGCAGGTATTCCTTGATCTCGGTCAGGTGCCCGCCCATCGGTGGCGGGCCGACGGCGGCGCCGAGCGCCTCAGCCAGATGCTGATTGATGTCGGCGTCGATGGCCACCACCGGCAGTTCCCGCGCGGCCAGGTGCCGGGTGAACAGCGACGACAGGGTGGTCTTCCCGCTGCCGCCCTTGCCGGCGAACGCGATCCTCATAAGCCTTTCAGCCCTCCGTTTCCTGCCGGTCACGCTAGTCGTTGCTTACCTCTCTGGAATGATTATCGTTTTCATGTAAGGATCGCAAGAGTAATCGCCGTGTCACGGAGAAGGGACATCACGATGTCACTAGCGGTTTCCCCGAGCCTGCTTGAACAGGCGCACCGCGGCGAGGTAGGCGACGCCGCGTTCCTTGACTGCGTCCGCACCTCACTGCCCTACGCCTGGGATGTCATCACCGGGCTGATCACCGAGCTGGGCACCCATGGCGGCGAGTTCTGCGACAACCAGGTGCCGCCACCCGACGAGCAGGCCCGCGGCCAGCTGCTCCGGCTGATGGCCAGCGATGCGATGCGCACCACGATCGAACGGCACTACGGCGTCAAGCTGGCCTTCCAGAACTGCCACCGGGCCGCGGTGTTCCGGCCGGGCGCTACCGCTGCGCTGGCGGATTTCACCTCGCCAACGGCGCAACTGCTGAATCAGAAGCCCGAACTCCTCCACTGCTGACCACTTGAGCTGGACGGGCGGTGGCTGGTTAGCGGGCACCACCGCCCGCCCGTATCCCTGCGCGCCATCGACCGGCCATCACAGGCGCTCAGTTGAGGTCTCGCTGGTCACGGCCTCGTTCAGGGCGTGCACTTCGGCCGTCATCCAGGACTGGTAGTTATAGCCGGGGGCCGGCATGGTCTCGTAGACGCCGACGACCGGGATGCCATTGGCGTTCGCCAGCTTGATGTAGGACTCGGTCAGCGAGTCGGTGACTTGCTGGTTGTACAGGAACACCTTGACCTTGTGCCCGGTGAACAGGGACCTCTGGACGGCAGCGTCCTGCGCCGGGGGGTCCACGCCGTTCATGATGTCGGCCTGGAACGACCACGGGGTCAGGTTGTCGGTGCCCGCGGCCCGCAGCATGTAGTCGGCGACCGGCTCGGTGGTGGCCACTGGAGTGCCAGGGTGGGCGGATCTGAACGTGGCAAGGGCCTGGTCCCATGCCGACAGGCTCGCGGTGAACTTGGCCGCGCTGGCCTTGAAGTAGGCCGCGTGCGCGGGCTCGATCGCGGCAAGGTCTGCGGCGATCGCGCCGGCCACGGCGGGCATGGTGGACGGCTCATACCACAGATGCGGGTTAGGCGTGCTGTCCGGCAGGCCAAGCAGCTTCTGCACGTCGATGACCTTGCGGGCGGAGTCCGGTGACGCCTTCTCGATGGTGTCCGCCCAGCTGTCGTAGCCGAGGCCGTTCTGCACGACGAGCTTGGCCTGGCCGATCTCGCGCGCGACGGACGGGCTGGCCTCAAAGGTGTGCGGGTCGGTGTTGGGATCACTCATGATCGCCTCGGCGTGCACGTATGTGCCGCCGACCTGCTGGATCACGTTCGCGTATTCGTTCTCCGCGCCGATCGCCGTGACGGCGGCGCTACCGGCGGTACTGCCCGACGCCGTGCCCTGTGCGGAGGACGAAGAAGACGACGAGCACCCGCTCGCCAGCAAGATCGCCGCCAACAGCACGGCGCCGGCAAGGACAGAGCCGGCAAGGACAGAAGGGCGAACTCGCATGAGCCGTGACTCCCTATCCGCAGGACGCGCGCCCGGCGGCGCGCAGAGGTTCTAGCTAACAAGGTTATGATAATCATTTTCATTAACCTGGACAAGCGGGTGCGTTCACGGGTCACCGGGAGGCGAGCTGTTGCCCATGCACATGGGCAAAGAGGAGCTTGCCGCTATCGCCGCCGGGCGCGCCGCCGCCACCGCCGCAACTGGGGACGATGAACTTCTGCACGCGTGCATGCTCGGCACCTACGCATGGGTCCTGCTGCACCAAGGACGCCTGGATGAAGCCGAACGGCTCGGCGCCGGAACGGCCAGCGCCATCGAACCGGCCTTCTCCGCCCCGCCCAGCCACATCGCGGCATGGGCAAGCCTGCTGATGACCGCCCTCGCGCCCGCCGCAGCCGCAGGCAACGACGTATCCGAATACGTCACTCTCGCCTCGTCAGGCGCGGAACGTATCGGCCGCCGGATCCGCGTCTACAACACCACGTTCGCCCTGGCCAGCGTCGCCGTGCAAGCCGTGCACGCCTACGCCGTGCTCAGGGAACCCGGCAAAGCTCTGGACGCCGCCCGCCGCGTTGACCTGGGTCAGTTGCCCGGCACCATCTACCAAGGCCGGCATCTGCTCGATGTCGCACAAACCCAGGTAGACGCCCGCCGCGGCCCGGCCGCCACCGCCACCTTGGCCCGCGCCCGCGTCATGGCCCCGGTGTGGTTCCGCCACCAGGGCGTCGCCCGCTCCCTGGTCCTGGAGCTATGTGAACAGCAGCACCGGCTCACCCCGCAGCTACGCGAGCTGGCCACGGCTACTGGCGCTGACGGGTACGCCCCATACCACCGGCACGAAAGCTAGCCCCGGGACAGGTACACCCCGTACCTGGTCTGTCCCCGCATACCAGGTGTTGACTTCGCGTAATCAGGCGCAGGCGCAATGCGCTGCGGAAACACCAGGCAGGTTACGGGAGGACCGACCATGACCATGCCCGCTGACGACGCCTGCAGCGCACCGGCGGAAACGGGCATCACCCTCGATGATCTCTGGCGTGAATACGGAGACCAGCACGACATCACCGTCATCGAGGGCGGCTACCGGGCCTTAGTCCGCGACTCCGGCGCGCGAACGCTCGCCACCTTGTACGGCCGGACCCCGGCCGAACTGGCCGAGTCAATCCGGATGGCAGAAGGCGTGACCGGCACCGGCCGCGATCTGTTCACCGGCCGTCCCCGCGCGGCCGCGGGGGCTGGGACTGCGGAGGCCGGCGGGGCTGGGGGGTTCTGAAGCCGGGCGCGGGCCGGTGCGGGCGGGGATGGCCGGAACGTCGCCGGGGCGCCGTAGCATTACTGCGTGGCGGATCCGGCGACCTATCGGCCCGCCCCGGGCTCCATCCCGGAGTCGCCCGGGGTCTACAGGTTTCGTGACGCCCGGGGCCGGGTTATCTACGTCGGCAAGGCCAAGTCGCTGCGGCAGCGGCTGAATTCCTACTTCGCGGACTTCGCCGGCCTGCACCCGCGGACCCAGGCGATGCTGACCTCCGCGGCCGGCGTCGACTGGACCGTTGTCGGCACCGAGGTCGAGGCACTTCAGCTCGAATACTCCTGGATCAAGGAGTTCGACCCGCGTTACAACGTCAAGTACCGGGACGACAAGAGCTACCCCTACCTTGCGGTCACGATGAGCGAGGACTACCCCCGGGTCATGGTGATGCGCGGCGCCAAGCGGCGGGGCACCCGGTACTTCGGCCCCTACTCGCACGCCTGGGCCATCCGCGACACGGTCGACACCCTGCTGCGGGTGTTCCCGGTGCGGACCTGCTCGGCCGGGGTGTTCAAGCGGGCCGGGCAGATCGGCCGCCCCTGCCTGCTGGGCTACATCGGCAAATGCTCCGCGCCGTGCGTCGGCCGGGTCAGCGCGGCCGAGCACCGCAAGCTGGCCGAGGACTTCTGCGACTTCATGGCCGGCCAGACCGCACGGTATATCCGCGGGATCGAGGCGGAGATGCGGCAGACCGCGGCGGCCGAGGAATACGAGCGGGCCGCGCGGCTGCGGGACGACATGCGCGCGCTGGAGCGGGCGCTGGAAAAGCAGGCCGTGGTGCTGGGCGACGGCACCGACTGCGACGTCATCGCGCTCGCCGAAGATCCGCTCGAAGCGGCCGTGCAGATCTTCTACGTCCGCGACGGCCGGGTCCGCGGCCAGCGCGGCTGGGTACTGGAAAAGGTCGAGGAGGTGACCACCGGTGAGCTGGTCGAGAACTTCCTCGGCCAGGTCTACGGCGAGACGGCGGTGAACGCGGCCGGCGACGGGAGTGCAGCGCCCGGCGCGGCCGGCGCCGGGGTGCCCCGCGAGGTCCTGGTCCCCGAGCTGCCGCCGGAACCGGCCACGGTCGCGCAGTGGCTGGCCGAGCGCCGCGGCGGCCCGGTGAACCTCCGGGTGCCGCGCCGCGGCGACAAGAAGGCGCTGCTGGAGACCGTGGCGCGCAACGCCACGCAGTCACTGGCGCTGCACAAGACCCGCCGCGCCAGTGACCTGACGACCCGGAGCCGGGCGCTGCACGAGATCCAGGAGGCGCTCGGCCTGGACGACGCGCCGCTGCGGATCGAATGCTACGACGTGTCCAACCTGATGGGCACGAACGTGGTGGCCTCGATGGTAGTGTTCGAGGACGGCCTGGCGCGCAAGAGCGAGTATCGCCGGTTCAGCATCAAGGGCATCGGCGGCACCGACGACATCTCCTCGATCTACGAGGTCATCACCCGGCGGTTCCGGCGCTACCTGGAGGAACGCGAGGAGACCGGCGAGCTGGACGTGCTCGGCGACCCCGAGCAGGATCAGGATCCGGCCGAGCGGGACGCGGCGCTCCGGCAGCGCACGTTCGCCTATCCGCCCAGCCTGCTGGTGGTGGACGGCGGCCCGGCGCAGGCGGACGCGGCCTGGCGGGGGCTCAGCGACCTGGGCATCGACGACGCCGCGGTGTGCGGGCTGGCCAAGCGGCTGGAAGAGGTGTGGCTGCCGGGGGAGGAGTTCCCGGTCATCCTGCCGCGCAGCAGCGAGGGGCTGTACCTGCTGCAGCGGATCCGGGACGAGGCGCACCGGTTCGCGATCACCTATCACCGGCAGAAGCGGTCCCGCGGCCTGACCGTGAGTGAGCTGGACAACATCGCCGGGCTTGGCCCGTCCCGGCGTGCCGCCCTGCTCAAGCGCTTCGGGTCGGTCAGGCGGCTGACGGCGGCGACGCCGGAGGAGGTCGCCACGGTGCCCGGCATCGGGGCCCGGCTGGCCGAGAGCATCGTGGCCGCCCTGCACCGGGATGACGCCGGCCGCCCGGGCGCGGGCCAGGCGGACGGCGCGGGCCAGGCGGGCGGCGCCGGCGGTGAGCGGGATACGCGGGACAGGCCTGGGACAGTGCAGGCTGCGGGGGAGGGCAGTGACCATGGGACGTGAACACGGGGGGACGCCGGGGCCGGACGAGCCGGCCGCGCCGGACCTGGTGATCATCACGGGGGTGTCCGGCGCGGGCCGCAGCACGGCCGCCAAGTCGCTGGAGGACCTGGGCTGGTTCGTGGTGGACAACCTGCCGCCGGGGCTGCTGCCCACGATGGTCGACCTGGCCGAGCGGTCGCACGGCGCCGTGCCGAAGATCGCTGCGGTGGTCGACGTGCGCAGCCGCGCGTTCACCACGGACCTGAAGTCCGCCCTCGGTGACCTCGCCGTGCGCGGCGTGGCCCCGCGGATCGTCTACCTGGAGGCCGCCGACGACACCCTGGTCCGCCGGTTCGACAGCGTGCGGCGCCCGCATCCGCTGCAGGAGAACGGGCGGGTCGTGGACGGCATCGCCGCCGAGCGCGAACTGCTGCGCGACGTGCGCGGCGACGCCGACCTGCTGCTCGATACGTCCCGGCTCAACGTGCACGAGCTGCGCGGGCGGATGCGGGACTTCTTTGGCGGCCGCTCGGCGCGGGGACCGCGGGTCAGCGTGGTGTCGTTCGGTTACAAGTACGGGCTGCCGGTCGACGCGGACCTGGTGCTGGACTGCCGGTTCCTGCCCAACCCGCACTGGATTCCCGAGCTGGCCCCCATGAATGGGCGGGACGCGCCCGTCCGGGACTACGTGCTGAGCCGGCCCGGCGCACACCAGGTCCTGACCGCCTACCTCGAGGCGCTGCGGATCATGCTGGAGGGCGACGAGCGGGAGGGCAAGCACTTCGTCACCCTCGCGGTCGGCTGCACCGGCGGCAAGCACCGCAGCGTGGCGATCGCGGAGCACCTCGCCTCGCGGCTCGGCGCCGAGGGATCCGACGTCCAGGTGACCCACCGTGACCTCGGGCGTGAATGACCGCAGGGCGCATGCGCCGGAGACCCCGCTGACGGCGGGCGCCCCGGGGCATGCGGGGCCCGGCGTGGTGGCGCTGGGCGGGGGGCACGGCCTCGCCGCCTCGCTGTCCGCGCTGCGCCGGGTCAGCGGTGACCTCACCGCCATCGTCACGGTCGCCGACGACGGCGGGTCGAGCGGCCGGCTGCGGCGCCAGTACGGCGTGCTGCCGCCCGGCGACCTGCGGATGGCACTCGCGGCGCTGTGCGGCGACGACGACTGGGGCACGACCTGGAGCCGGGTCGTCCAGCACCGGTTCGGCGGCGACAGCGAGCTGTCCGGCCACGCGGTGGGCAACCTGCTGATCGTCGCGCTCTGGGAACTGCTCGGGGACACGGTCGGCGGGCTGGACCTGGTCGGCCGGCTGCTGGGCACCCGGGGCCGGGTGCTGCCGATGGCCTCGGTCCCGCTGGACATCGTGGCCGAGGTGGAAGGCGCGGACCCGGCGCGCCCGGACGAAGTCTCCCGGGTCCGCGGCCAGCACGCCTGCGCCGCCACCCCCGGCCGGGTCCGGTCCATCTCGCTGTTGCCGGACGATCCGCCCGCCGTGCCGGCCGCGGTGACCGCCGTGCTGGAGGCGGACTGGGTCGTGTTCGGGCCCGGGTCGTGGTTCACTAGCGTCCTGCCGCACCTGCTGGTTCCCGATCTGGCTTCGGCGCTGCGGAGGACCCGCGCGCACCGGGTCGTGGCGCTGAACCTGGCGCCGCAGCCCGGCGAGACGGGCGGTTTCTCGCCGCACAAGCACCTGGAGGTGCTGGCCGGGCACTCGCCGGGGCTAGCGTTCGACGTGGTGCTCGCGGACAGCTCGGCGGGCCAGCCCGGGGCCGGGCAGAGCGCGGAGGAGGCCGTGGCGGACCTGGAGAAGGCCGCCGCTCTGCTGGGCGCCCGGCTCGTCCTCGCGGACGTGGCGGAAGCCGACGGTTCACCGCGGCACGATCCATTGCGGCTGGCGAGGGCGTATGCCGATATATTTAGCGGCCACTGCGGCGCGCGATGACCAGGCGCGGACGGCTTGCCGCCGGACAGTACGACAGGGCTGGCCGGCGGCGCGGCCGCGGCGGGGTTACGGCGGGGCGCGAGGCGCAGCGGGGGTTCCGGGGGTCGTCCCCCTGGGCGAGCACAGGAGGACGCCGATGGCGATGACCGGTGTGGTGAAGGACGAGCTCAGCCGGGTGACCGTGGTCAAGCCGTGTTGCCGCAAGGCCGAGGTGTCCGCGATGCTGCGGTTCGCGGGCGGCTTGCACCTGGCGGCGGGGCACATCGTGATCGAGGCCGAGCTCGACACCGGCGCGGCCGCCCGCCGGCTCCGGGCGGGCATCAGCGACGTGTTCGGGCACGGGTCGGAGCTGCTGGTGCTCGCGCCGAGCGGGCTGCGCAAGGGCAACCGCTACGTCGTGCGCGTGCTCAAGGGCGGGGACAACCTGGCCCGCCAGACCGGGCTGATCGACAACTACGGGCGCCCGGTACGTGGCCTGCCGCGGCAGATCGTGTCGGGTACGACGTGCGACGGCGAAGCCGCATGGCGCGGGGCGTTCCTGGCCCACGGGTCGCTGACCGAGCCGGGCCGGTCGATGGCGCTCGAGGTGACCTGCCCCGGGTCGGAGGCGGCGCTCGCCCTGGTGGGCGCGGCCCGCCGGCTGAAGATCCACGCCAAGGCGCGGGAGGTGCGCGGGGTGGACCGCGTGGTGATCAGGGACGGGGACGCGATCAGCGCCATGCTCACCCGGCTCGGCGCGCACGACAGCGTGCTGGCCTGGGAGGAGCGCCGGGTCCGCCGGGAGGTGCGGGCCACCGCCAACCGGCTCGCGAACTTCGACGACGCCAACCTCCGGCGCAGCGCGCGCGCCGCGGTCGCGGCCGGCGCGCGCGTCGAGCGGGCGCTGGAGATCCTCGGTGACGACGCGCCGGAACACCTGACCATGGCCGGGAAGCTGCGCATCGCCAACCGGCAGGCCAGCCTGGAGGAACTGGGCCAGCTCGCCGACCCGCCGCTGACCAAGGACGCGATCGCCGGGCGCATCCGCCGCCTGCTGGCCATGGCCGACCGCCGCGCCGGGGAACTGGGCCTGCCCGGCACCGAGGCCAACCTCACCCCGGACATGCTCATGCCGTGATGCCCGCTCCGGGGAGAACGATGGTGAAGGTTGCTCCTGCCCCGGCGGTGAGGTGACGTCGAGCCGCCCGCCCCGTTTCTGGTAACTTTGAGTAATTAAAACCACGTTCTGCGCATGGCTACGGATGCGTGCAGGCGCCGGCTCACCGGCGGGCGCCCGGCACAAGCCGGCGCGGACGTGTTTCGCTGGCCCCATTCCCGTGAGTCCCCCTATGGTCCAGACCATCAGGACCTTGCGCCGTCGGCCGGGCCCGGCTCCGGGCCGGCCCATGCGCGGCGCCGGATGGGTGAAGGCGCAGGACGGGGCGTGGTATCCGGGGATCCCGGGTGTGGCGTTCGATAGGGTTTCAAGGACGAAAGTCTCTGGGGCACCGCTGCCCGGCGGTCTTAGATCGGGCTCAATAGAACACAGCGATAACGAGGAGAATGCTGTGACCATCCGCGTGGGCATCAACGGATTTGGCCGGATCGGCCGTAACTACTGGCGCGCCGCCAACGCCGAGGCCATCGGCATGGCTGGCCGAATCCCGCCGGGCGAGATCGAGATCGTCGCGGCCAACGACCTGACCAACCCGGCCACCCTGGCCCACCTGCTGAAGTACGACACGGTGCTGGGCACGCTGCCGCTGGACGTATCCGTCTCCGACGACGCGATCCGGGTCGGCGGGCAGTCCATCAAGGTGCTGGCCGAGCGTGACCCGGCCAAGCTGCCGTGGAAGGATCTCGGCGTCGACATCGTGCTCGAGTCCACCGGGCGCTTCACCAAGGCCTCCGACGCGCGCAACCACCTCGACGCCGGCGCGAAGAAGGTCCTCATCTCCGCGCCCGCCAAGGAAGAGGACATCACGGTCGTGATGGGCGTCAACGACAGCGCCTACGACCCGGAAAAGCACCACATCATCTCGAACGCCTCCTGCACGACCAACTGCGTCGCGCCGATGGCGAAGGTGCTGCTGGACAGCTTCGGCATCGTCAAGGGCCTGATGACAACGGTGCACGCGTACACCAACGACCAGGTCATCCTGGACTTCCCGCACAAGGACCTGCGCCGGGCCCGCGCCGCGGCGCAGAACATCATCCCGACCACTACGGGCGCCGCGAAGGCCACCTCCCTGGTGCTGCCCGAGCTCAAGGGCAAGCTCGACGGGATGGCGCTGCGCGTGCCGGTGCCGGACGGCTCGCTCGTCGACCTGGTCGTCCAGCTCAACCGCGAGGCGACCAAGGACGAGATCAACGCCGCCTACCGCACGGCCGCCGAGGGCGAGCTCAAGGGGATCCTGTACTACACCGAGGACCCCATCGTCTCCTCCGACATTGTCGGCTCCCCGGCATCCTGCACCTTCGACGCCTCGCTGACCATGACGTTCGGCGACCAGGTGAAGGTGCTCGGCTGGTACGACAACGAGTGGGGTTACTCCTGCCGGCTCGCCGACCTGACCGCGCTGATCTCCTCCCGGCTGTCCTAGTCGCGCCGCGGGCGGCGCCGAGCGAAAGACAACAGAACATGAAGAGCATCGAAGACCTCGCGGTCGGCGGCCGCCGCGTGCTGCTGCGGGCTGACCTCAACGTCCCGCTGGACCGGTCCGATCCGGCGAACCCGCGGATCACCGACGACGGCCGGATCCGGGCCAGCCTGCCGACCATCCGCAAGCTGGTCGACCGCGGCGCCCGGGTGATCATCATGGCGCACCTGGGCCGGCCCAAGGGCGACGGCTACGCCGAGCGGGCCGCGGGCGGCCCGTCGCTGCGGCCGGTGGCGGCCCGGCTCGCTGAGCTGCTCGGCCGGCCAGTCGCCTTCGCCTCCGACGTGGTGGGGCAGGACGCGGCCCGGGTGGTCGCCGGCCTGCGCGACGGTGACGTGGCGCTGCTGGAGAACGTCCGGTACGAACCGGCCGAGACGAGCAAGGACGACGCGGTTCGCGGGGAGTTCGCCACCCAGCTCGCGCTGTTCGGCGATTGCTACGTCGGCGACGGGTTCGGCGCCGTGCACCGCAGGCACGCCAGCGTCTACGACGTGCCGCAGCGGCTGCCGCACGCGGCCGGCGAGCTGGTCCGCGCCGAGGTCGAGGTGCTCAGCCGGCTGACCTCTGACCCAGAACGGCCCTACGTGGTCGTGCTGGGCGGGGCGAAGGTGTCGGACAAGCTCGCGGTGATCGCGAACCTGCTGGCCCGGGCCGACCGGCTGCTGATCGGCGGCGGCATGGCCTACACCTTCCTGGCCGCCCAGGGCTATGAGGTGGGCCGCTCGCTGCTCGACGCCGACAGGATCCCAGAGGTCAAGGAGGTCATGGCCGACGCCGAACGGCGGGGCGTGGAGCTGGTCCTGCCGGTCGACATCGTGGCCGCCACCGACTTCGCCGCGGACGCGGAACACGAAGTCGTCTCGGTCAAGGACTTCCCGGCTGACCGGCAGGGGCTGGACATCGGCCCGGCCACCCGCGAGCTGTTCACCGGGAAGCTGGCCGACGCGCGGACCGTGTTCTGGAACGGCCCGGCCGGCGTGTTCGAGTTCCCCGCGTTCGCGCCGGGTACCCGGGACGTGGCTGACGCGATCACCCAGGTACACGGGTTCACCGTGATCGGCGGCGGCGACTCCGCGGCCGCCGTGCGCGCCTTCGGCCTGCCGGACGACGCGTTCGGGCATATCTCCACCGGCGGCGGCGCCAGCCTGGAATACCTGGAAGGGCGCACGCTGCCCGGCCTGACCGCGCTCGAAGCCGACGACCCGGGCAGCGCGTCATGAGCGGCCGGGCCGAGCGCAAGCCGGGCCTGCCGCTGATGGCGGGCAACTGGAAGATGAACGAGAACCACCTGGAGGCCATCGCGCTCGTCCAGAAGCTCGCGTTCACGCTGACCGACAGGGACTACGACGCGGTGGAGGTGGCCGTCGTGCCGCCGTTCACCGCGCTGCGCAGCGTGCAGACGCTGGTGGAGGGAGACCGGCTGCGGATCGCCTACGCGGCGCAGGACGTGTCCTCGCACGCCAAAGGCGCCTACACCGGCGAGATCTCGGCGTCCATGCTGGCCAAGCTCGGCTGCGACTACGTGCTGGCCGGGCACTCCGAGCGGCGCCAGTATCACCACGAGGACGACGCCCTGGTCAACGCCAAGGTGAAGGCGGCGCTCGGGGCCGACATCACGCCCATCATGTGCGTGGGCGAGACGCTGGACATCCGCCAGCAGGGCCGGCATCTGGGCCACTGCGTCAACCAGGCGACGGCCGGGCTGGCCGGGATCCCGGCCGAGCAGGTGGCCGGCATGGTGATCGCCTACGAGCCGGTCTGGGCCATCGGCACCGGCGAGGTGGCCACCCCGGACGATGCCCAGGAGGCCTGCGCCGCAATTCGCGAGTGCGTTTCTGCGCTGCACGGCCGCGCGACGGCCGAGAGCCTGCGTATCCTGTATGGCGGGTCGGTCAAGGCGGACAACGTTGCGCCGATCATGGCCCAGCCGGACGTCAACGGCGGTCTCGTCGGCGGCGCCAGCCTGGACGCCAGCGAGTTCGCCAAGATCGTGCGGTATTACGAGGTGCCCGACGCTGTTCGCTGATCCTGCGGATCAGTCCCGGCGGCCTGCGGTATCCGGCCCGGGGCGGACCCCCGGGCCCCCCGGGCGGGCTTCGCCCGCGGGCCGGCCCGGGGCGCGGACCCGGGGCCGGGTTCCGGCTGCGCGCCTGGCTGGCTTGGGGCCCCCCGGGAGCGGCTGGTCGTTTCGCCCGGGGAGGGGCCGGCCCGTGGTTGAGGATGCCCGGGGCCGGCCCGGAAGCCGCCGCGGCGCGGGGCGCGGCGGGGGTTGTGCTCGCCAGGGCGGATAACCTGGTAGGCGGGGCTTGCGGCTCCGGTGATCTGGACGGCTCGGGCCGGTGACGCCGCGGGCCGGTTCAGCTTCTGGAAAGGGAAGAGGAACGAGCGGCTATGGTCATCGGGGTTTCGATCATCCTGATCATTACGAGCCTGGTGATGGTGCTGCTGGTGCTCCTGCACAAGGGCAAGGGCGGCGGCCTCTCGGACATGTTCGGCGGCGGCGTCTCGTCGACGCTCGGTTCCTCGTCGGTGGTTGAGCGCAACCTGGACCGCATCACAATTTTCTTCGGAATCTTGTGGTTTCTCTGCATTATCGGGCTCAACCTGCTGATCATTCACTAGGCACTTTTTCCCGGCGTCCTCCCGCACCGGACGTGGTAACGCATGCGCGCTATTTCAAGAGGTGATCTGTGAGCAGTGGCAACGCCATCCGCGGCAGCAGGGTAGGGGCCGGCCCGATGGGCGAGGCTGAGCGCGGTGAGTCCGCGCCGCGAGTCTGGGTCTCGTTCTGGTGTGCCAACCGGCACGAGACCCGCCCGAGCTTCGCGACCGACGCGGCCGTCCCGGACAGCTGGGAGTGCCCGCGATGCGGCTTCCCCGCCGGGCAGGACGAGCAGCACCCGCCCGCGCCGCCGCGCGCCGAGCCGTACAAGACGCACCTCGCCTACGTGAAGGAGCGCCGCAGCGACTCCGATGGCGCCGCCATCCTGGCCGAAGCCCTGGACCGCTTGCGCAAGGGCGCCTGAGCGGATGCGGCGGCGCACCCCTGGCCCCCGCCTGCTGACCCGGTTAGCACAGGGGGGAACAGCATGCAGCGCGTGCCGGAAAGGCAGCAGATACCCGTTCATTCGGCCGGTGCCCATGCCCGGCGCCGGAGCCTGATCCCGGCCGGGCCGGTGCCCTGGATCCTCGCGCTGGTGGCCGCGTCGACCCTGGTGGGTGTGGGCCTGGTGGCGGGCCTGGGCCGCCAGGCGGCGCCCGGCCACAAGCCCGCGGCGGTGGCCGCGGCGCCGCAGCCCGGCGTGGCCGCGGACCAGGCCGGTTTCCGCGCGCGCACGTTCCGCGAACACGCCGTGATGCCGGCGCCGCCCACCCCGGCACGGACGCCCGCCGCGGCCGTGACGGCACCCGCCGCCGTCCCCAGCCACGCCCCGTCGCCCGCGTCCGTCCCGTCTGCCCCGGTCACCGCGGCCGGCGCACCGGCGCCCACCGCCGAATACGAAACCCCCCGGGGGGCCGACCAGCTGGCCTGGTCCGAGGCGATCCTCAAGGCGCTCGGTGACCCGCTGACCAGCACGAACATCATCTCCATCGGCTACTGGATGCAGAACGAGGCCGGCACCCCGCCGTACGGCATCGTCGGGGCCAACAACCCGATCAACGTGAGCCAGCCCGGCTTCGGCGGCTGGCCGATCAACAGCGAAGGCAACGGCTACAACCTGTATTCCTATCCGAGCCCGCAGGCCGGCATTGAGGCGCTCGTGGCCTACCTGACCCCGACCGGCTACCCGCAGATCCTGGCCGCGCTGAGGTCCGGTGCTGGCCTGTCGTCCCCGTCGATCGGTGGTGAGCTGTCCGAATACAGCGGCGGCGGCTACACCACGATCCCCGACGCCTGGGGCGCATCCCAGGGCCAGCCGCTCACCTGAGGCGGCCCCGGCCCCGGCGCCGAGCGTCTGCCCGCCGCCGTCTGCCGGCCGGCTGGGCGGAATGCCCGTTCCTGGCTGCCTTGCCATGGCGGCGGCCGCTCAGTGCGGCGGTCAGGTGGAGGGCGGGCTCACGGACGGCGAGAGCGGGGTGGCGCCGGGCGGCGACGGCTGGGTGGCGCCGGGCGGCGGCGGCTGGGTGGCGCCGGGCGGCGGCGGCTGGGTGGTGCCCGGCGGCGGCTGTGTGGTGCCCGGCGGCGGCTGTGTGGTGCCCGGCGGCGGCTGGGTGGTGCCCGGCGGCGGCGGCTGGGTGGTGCCCGGCGGCGGCGGCTGTGTGGTGCCCGGCGGCGGCTGGGTGGTGCCCGGCGGCGGCGGCTGTGTGGTGCCCGGCGGCGGCTGGGTGGATCCCGGCGGCGGCGGCAGCGTGTTCGTGGCGGGCTCGGTAGATCCCGGCGCGGTACTGGCGGGCGGAACGGCAGCCGGGGCCGTTGACGATGGTGACGGCCGGGGTGAACCAGCCGGGCTGACCGGCGTAACGGGCCCGGGTTCCGCCAGGGCAGTGCCGGCGGGGGCAGGGGTATCACCGGTACCGGCCGCCTGGGACTGGCCGGCCGTACCATGCACCGGAGCCTGCGCCGGCGTTGTGGCGGGCGGCAGCGGCGGGACGACACGCAGTGGCCGGCCCGGGCCGCGGGGCAGCCCGCCCGTGGCAGGCGCGGTGGTGACGGCTGCGCCCGGGCGGATCTGCACCGTCCCCAAGGGTGCGGTCTGCCGCATCCACAGCAGCGACAGCGCCACCCCCGTCGTCGCCACCGCCACCGCCGCGATCGGGGCCAGCAGCCACGGCGACAGCAGCCACCCGAACCGGTCGCGGCGGGACCGCATGGCGCGGGGCCGGCCCCGGCGGGGCGGGGCCGATGTGGTGATGAACCAGTCGCCGAACGCATCCGACTGGTCGGCAGGGCGCCACCCGGGTTCGGGCGGGGTCACGGGCGCTGCGGGCGGGAGCCGCACGGGCCGCCGTCGTGGTGACAGCTGGTGCGATCGGCGTGCAGGACGGTGACGGTACGCACAGGAAGACGACCCCCTCATGTGCGGGACCTACCCATATCGTCGCATGCCGCCCGATGCGCGGGGAAGCCCGGAAACCACCGCAATACCGGTGGCGGAACCCGCCGGGGACTGACCCGGCGGCCGCCGCCGTCAGTGGCGGAAGGACTCGCGGTGCTTCTCGCCTTCCAGCGGGACCGGCGGGCGGGGGTTGGCTTCCAGGATCTTGACCTGTGTGTGCAGGTCGGTGAGCAGGCAGCCCGCCAGGTCCATGCTGAAACCGTTCTTGACCACGATGCGCATGACCGCCGTCTGCTGCAAGTTCGGCGGGAACGTGTACGCCGGCACCAGCCAGCCCCGGCTGCGCAGCCGCTCGGAAATGTCGAACACCGAGTACCCGGTGACGCTGTCCTTGAGCTTGAACGCGAACACCGGCAGTTCCTTGCCGTCCGACAGCAGCTCGAACGGGCCCATCCGGCTGATCTTGGTGGCCAGGTAGACCGCGACGTCCTGGCAGGCCTGCTGCACGTCGTGGTAACCCCGGAAGCCGAGCCGCAGGAAGTTGTAATACTGCGCGATGACGTTGGAGCCGGGCCGGGAGAAGTTCAGCGCGAACGTCGGCATCTGCCCGCCCAGGTAGTTCACGTTGAAGATGAGCTCCTCGGGCAGCGCGGACGGCTCCCGCCACACCACCCAGCCCACGCCCGGGTAGACCAGGCCATACTTGTGCCCGGAGGCGTTGATCGAGGCGACCCGCGGCACCCGGAAGTCCCACTCCAGGTACGAGTGCAGGAACGGGGCCACGAAACCGCCCGACGCGCCGTCCACGTGGACCGGGATGTCGTGGCCCTTATCCCGCTGCAGCCGGTCCAGCGCGTCGCTGATCTCCTTGACCGGCTCGTAGCTGCCGTCCATGGTGGAGCCCAGGATGGCCACGACGCCGATCGTGTTCTCGTCGCACTGCGCCACCGCCCCGTCCGCGGTCAGGTGCAGCCGCCCCCGCTCCATCGGCACCATGCGCGGCTCGACCTCCCAGTAGCGGCAGAACTTCTCCCAGCACACCTGCACGTTCGTGCCCATTACCAGGTTGGGCCTGGTCGCGTCCTGGCCGGCCGCCCGCCGCGCCTCGCGCCAGCGCCACAGCAGCGCCATCCCGCCGAGCATGGCCCCCTCGCTGGAGCCGGTCGTCGAGCAGCCGCCCGCATCCCGGCCGGCGGGTGAGTGCCACAGGTGGGCCAGGATGTTGACGCAGCGCCGCTCGATCTCCGCGGTCTGCGGGTATTCGTCCTTGTCGATCATGTTCTTGTCGAAGCTGTCGGCCATCAGCTTCTCGGCCTCCGGCTCCATCCAGGTGGTGACGAAGGTCGCGAGGTTCAGCCGCGCGTTGCCATCCAGGATCAGCTCGTCCCGCACGACCTGCGCCGCGGTGTGTGGCAGCAGGCCGTGATCCGGCATCCGGTAGCGGGGGGTCTGGAGGCCCTTTTCCTGCACGTATACCGGATTGATGTCGACTTCCCGCTCCTGCTGGGACACATCGACTTGCTTGTGCAGCGCCAACGTCGGCTCCCTGGTCGAAGGTGATCGGCGGTCACGTGTCAGGCTATCGCCGGGCGTATCCACCGTTCGGCTGACTCCGCGTTCCGCCCCGTGTGCACCGGAAAGTGGCCCCGCGGGCGATACCTGGGGCCCCGGCGTCAGGCGATGATTAACGCATGGCAGTCATCGAAGTGAGCCGCCTGCACAAGGAGTACGGGCCGAAGGTCGCGGTCGACGACGTGTCGTTCACGGTGGAGGCCGGCGAGATCTTCGGCATCCTGGGGCCGAACGGCGCCGGGAAGACCACCACCGTGGAATCCGTCGTGGGGCTGCGCAAACCCGATCGCGGCCAGATCAGCGTGCTCGGCCTGGACCCGCAGCGGGACCACGATGAGCTGCGCGAGCTGGTCGGGGTCCAGCTCCAGGACGGCCAGCTTCCGGACAAGCTGCGGGTCCGCGAGGCGCTCGGCCTGTACGCCTCGTTTTACCGGCATCCCGCCGACGCCGGCGAGCTCATCGCCCGGCTCGGGCTCGGCGACCGGCGGGACACCCCGTTCAGCAAGCTGTCCGGGGGGCAGAAGCAGCGGCTGTCGGTGGCGCTGGCGCTCATCGGCACGCCCAAGGTCGCCGTGCTGGACGAGCTCACCACCGGCCTGGACCCCGCCGCGCGCCGCGAAGTCTGGGGGCTGATCTCGGAGATCAGGGGCACCGGCGTGACGATCCTGCTGGTCACGCACTTCATGGAAGAGGCGGAAAGGCTGTGCGACCGGGTCGCGGTGATCGACGACGGCCGGGTGATCGCCACCGACACGCCGTCCGGGCTGGCCAGCCGGGCCGGCGGCGAGCAGTACATCCGGTTCCGCGCGTCCGCGCCGCTGGATGAGGCCCTGCTGGCCAGGCTGCCCGAGGTGTCGGAGGTCCGCCGTGATGGCGCCCAGTTCACGGTCACCGGGAACAGCGAGGCGCTGCAGGCGGTCATCACCGTGCTGGTCCACAAGGGCATCATCGCCGAGCACCTGCGGGTGGACCAGGCCAATCTGGACGACGCGTTCGTCGCGCTCACCGGCCGCGACCGGCCGGCGGCCGGCGGCCGCCCGGACGACGCACGAAGGGGATAGCACGCCATGTCGGTTTCCTCCCTCCTCCCGGTGCGCGGGCCGGCGGTGCGCCAGCTCACGCTGACCGAGTTCAAGCTGCTGCTCCGCACGCCGGCCGCGCTGCTGTGGGGTGTCGCGTTCCCGGTGGCCGGCTGGATCGTGATCGGCCTGATCCCCGGGACCGGCAAGCCGGTCAAGGCCTTCGGCTACGCCAGCGTGCAGCAGACCTACCTGCCCATCATCATCGCGTTCGCGCTCATCATGAGCGGGGTGCAGTTCCTGCCGGCGACGCTCGTCAGCTACCGGGAGCGCGGCATCCTGCGCCGGATGTTCACCACCCCGGTGACGCCGCTGGCACTGCTCGGCGCGCAGCTCGCGATCATCCTCGGTGCGCAGGTCGTGACGACGGCCCTGATCGCCATCCTGGGCGTCGGCGCGTTCAGCGCCTCGATCGGCCAGCCGCTGGCCTTCATCATCGCGTTCCTGCTGCTGGCGGCGGCGGCCAGCACCGTGGGCCTGCTGGTCTCCGCCGTCTCGTTCACCAGCAAGGCGGCCGCCGCCATCGGCGGCGTGCTGTTCTTCGTGCTGATCTTCTTCGCCGGGCTGTGGCTGCCGCGCCCGGAGATGCCGGGCTGGCTGCGCGGCATCAGCAACGCTACCCCGGGCGGCGCGGGTGTCCAGGCCATCCAGGACGCGGTCGCCGGGCACTGGGCCTCCGGGCTGTACTTCGGCGTGCTGGCGGCCTGGGTGATCGGCGGCGGGGCGCTGGCGATCCGGTTCTTCCGCTGGGAATGACCCGCCGCGGCAGGTGACAGGATGGACAGGGGAAACCCCGGAGGAGGCCCGGCATGTTCATGGGGACGACCGGCGGCGGCATGAAGGTGCCGGCCGCGCCGGAAGCGCCCGGCGCGCTGCGCCCGGAGGTACCCGCCAGCCTGATCGAAGGGCCGGAAGCCAAGTCCGAGGAACAGAACGAGGCCCGCAAGCAGATGATCGTGGACCTGGCCCAGGCGAACCGCCGCCTGGAGGAGATGATGGCGGAGAACACGGGCCTGCACGCCCAGCTGCTGACCCAGGCTCGTGAGGCGGGCGTGCTGGGGGAGCGGCAGCGGATGGCCCGGGAGATCCACGACACGCTCGCGCAGGGCCTGACCGGCATCATCACCCAGCTGGAGGCCGCCCAGCAGGCCCGCCGCCGGGCGGCCCGGGCCGCCGCGGACGGCCACCCCGCGGACTGGGAACGGCGGGTTGGCAACGCCACCCGGCTGGCCCGCGACAGCCTGGCCGAGGCCCGGCGGTCGGTGCGGGCGCTTCGCCCGGCCGCGCTGGAAAACAACACCAAGCTGCCGGAGGCGCTGGCCGAGGTGACGGACCGCTGGTCGGCGGTGAGCGGTGTGCCCGCCACGGTCACCACCACCGGCACCCCCCGCGGCCTGCAACGTCAACGACCGCGCGGCCGCCGTGGCGGCGGGGTTCGAGCGGGGCCTGCTGCCCCGGGCGGTCAGCGAGACCGGCCGCTGATCGGCCCCGGCGCCGGTCAGGCCGGGCGTCCCGGGTGGCAGCGGTAGCGGCACAGCAGGTATCCGCCGTCCTCCAGGACGTGCTCCAGCGTGACCGGGATGCCTCCCGGCACCGGCCCCGCGCCGGCCACGATCCGGCCCGGTCCCGGCCCGGCCAGCAGCGGGCTGGCGGTCAGGCACAGCTCGTCCAGCAGTCCGCCGGCCGCCAGGTCGCCCAGCAGGTGCGGGCCGCCTTCGGTAAGGATCCGCCGGTGGCCCCGGGTGGCCAGGCTGGCCAGCGCGCTCTTCAGGTCCACGCCGTCGGTCCCGGCGACGATCACGTCGGCGTGCCGGGCCACCGCGGCCCGCTGCGCTTCGGGAGCCTGCTCGGTGGTGATGACGATCGTCCGGGCGTCCGGCGGCGCCGCGGCGAGCAGCTCCATCTCCGGATCGAGGGCGAGCCGCCCGGAGATCACCGCGATCGGCGGCGTGGCGGGCCGGCCGGCCCGCAGGCTCGCCTCGGTCGCCGCGCGCTGGGCCGGGCGGTAATGCTCGGCCCGGGCCGTGCCCGCCCCGACGAGGATCACGTCCGCGAGGCTGCGCAGCAGGCCGAAGACGCGGCGGTCGGCGTCGCCGGACAGCCCGCCGGACCGGCCGTCGACCGAGGCCGCCCCGTCCGCGCTGGCCACCATGTTCGCCCGTACCCAGGGCCGGGCCCCGTTAGCCCCGGCCGCCCGGGCGTCCGGGTAGGCGTACAGCTCGGCGAGCCGGCCGGTGCTCAGCGTGGCGCCCCGGCCGGCGGACGGGCCGGGGTCACCGGGCGGCGGGAACAGCTCGCGCAACGTCAGGATCTGCCGGCCGTCCTGCAGCGGAGCACCACCACCGAGCGGCCGGTCACCTTGGCGTGCGACCGTGCCGCCAGCATCGGCAGGTCACCGTGCAGGACCGGGACCTTCGGGCCAAAGGTGTCGATCAGGATTTCCCACTCGCGCCCGAACCGCACGCCGGGCAGCATGAACGACACCGCGTCCGGGTCGGCGTTGAACAGCAGCAGGAAGCGGTCGTCGGTGATCCGCTCGCCGCGCGGGTCCGGTTCGCTGATCGCCTGGCCGTTCAGGAACACGGCCATCGAGCGGACACCGGAGCGCCAGTCGTGGTCGGTGACCTCGCGCCCGGCCGGGGTCAGCCACACGATGTCCCCCATCCCCTCGGACTGGCCCGGCCCGATGGCGCGCCCGCGGAAGAACCGGCGGCGCCGGAACACCGGGTGCTCGCGGCGCAGCACCGACAGCGTGCGGGTGAAGTCGACCAGGTCGCGATCGGCGGCCGCCAGCGGCCAGTCCACCCACGAGATCTCGTTGTCCTGGCAGTACGCGTTGTTGTTGCCGCCCTGGGTGCGGCTCATCTCGTCCCCGGCCAGCAGCATCGGGACGCCCTGGGACAGGAACAGCGTGGTCAGGAAGTTCCGCTGCTGCCGGGCCCGCAGCTCGTTGATCTCCGGGTCGTCGGCCGGGCCCTCGGTGCCGCAGTTCCAGGACCGGTTGTCGTCGGTGCCGTCCCGGTTCCCCTCGCCGTTGGCCTCGTTGTGCTTGCTGTTGTAGGAGACCAGGTCGTTCAGGGTGAAGCCGTCATGGCAGGTGACGAAGTTGATCGAGGCGACCGGGCGGCGCCCGTTGGCCTCGTACAGGTCGCTGGAGCCGCTCAGCCGGGACGCGAACTCCGGCATGGTCCCGGGCTGGCCGCGCCATACGTCACGGACCGTGTCCCGGTACTTCCCGTTCCATTCGGTCCACAACGGCGGGAAGTTGCCGACCTGGTACCCGCCCTCGCCCACGTCCCACGGCTCGGCGATGAGCTTGACCTGCGAGACCACCGGATCCTGCTGCACCAGATCGAAGAACGTGGACAGCCGGTCGACGTCGTGCAGCTCGCGGGCCAGCGCGGAGGCGAGGTCGAACCGGAACCCGTCGACGTGCATGTCCAGGATCCAGTACCGCAGCGAGTCCATGATCAGCTGGAGTGAGTGCGGGTGCCGGACGTTCAGGCTGTTGCCGCAGCCGGTGTAGTCCACATACCGCGCCCTGTCCCCGTCGTTCAGCCGGTAGTAGGAGCCGTTGTCGATGCCGCGGAAGCACAGCGTGGGGCCCATGTGGTTACCCTCCGCGGTGTGGTTGTAGACCACATCGAGGATGACCTCGATCCCCGCGTCGTGCAGCGTCTTGACCATCGTCTTGAACTCGCCGACCTGCTCGCCGAGCTGCCCGGCCGAGGAGTAGCGGTTGTGCGGGGCCAGGAAGCCGATGGTGTTGTAGCCCCAGTAGTTGGTCAGCTTGCGCGAGACCAGCGCCTGTTCCGGCAGGAACTGGTGCACCGGCATCAGCTCGACCGCGGTGATGCCGAGCCGCTGCAGGTGCTCGATGATCGCGGGATGTGCCAGGCCCGCGTAGGTGCCCCGCTGTGCGGCCGGGATGTCCGGGTGCCGCAGCGTGAGCCCGCGGACGTGCGCCTCGTAGATCAGCGTCTCGTGGTACGGGGTGCGCGGCGGCCGGTCGTTGGCCCAGTCGAAAAACGGGTTGATGACCACGTTCTTGGGCATGCTGGGCGCGCTGTCGGCAATGTTGCGGAGCCGGGGATCATTGAACCGGTAGGAAAACAGCGACTCGTCCCACTTCAGGCGGCCCTGCACGGCCTTGGCGTACGGATCCAGCAGCAGCTTGGACGGGTCGCAGCGCAGTCCGTCACCTGGGTTGTACGGACCGTAAACGCGATAGCCGTAACGCTGCCCCGGCCCGACGCCGGGCATGTAAGCGTGCCAGACGAACCCGTCGGCCTCGGTCAGCTGGATCCTGGTTTCGGTGTGCGGGGTGTCCGCTTCGGTCCCGTCACCAGCGAAAAGGCACAATTCGACGGCGTCCGCGACCTCGGAGAACAAGGCGAAGTTCGTGCCCCACCCGTCCCAGGTCGCTCCCAGGGGGTACGGCGCACCGGGCCAGAAGTGCATCCGCCTCCTTTGCGTCGCTCCCCGGCCCATCCGGCCGCGGGCCCCGTGTTGTCACTACCGCGTAAGGCTACCGGTGGACTCAGCTTCGTGACGATCCATGGTTGGGCGCCGCGGCCGTGCCCCGCGGCATCACCCGCGCCGCAAACGATGTAGACATCGTTATCCGGGCCATCGCTTGTGGCACGAGTCACATCATAGACTTCACTGCGGCTCATAAGTGCCATGACTGAGGCCGTGACGGCTGGCACCCGTCCGCCGCGCGCCGCAGGGGACCGGCCTGGCCGCGCGCGGCAGTATCTGCTCACCCCGCCGAGCGGGATAGCTCACCCGCCGGATACTGGCTTACCCCGCGGCGGCGGCCCCGTCCGCGAGCGATTCGGCGTAGCGGCCGAGCACCACGCCGGCGACCTCGGGCGCGGCCCCGAGTACCGGGGTGACCGCCGCCGCGCCCGCGGCCAGGCAGTCGCGGCGCACCTGATCGGCGAACACCCCGGGTGACAGCAGGTACGTGGCGACCAGGACCAGGCGGGCGCCGGCGTCCCGGGCCGCGGCCACCGCCTCCGCCGGAGCCGGGGAGGCCGCGGACGCGTACGCGGGCTGTACCGCGCGCCAGCCCCGCTCGGCCTGCCAGGCCGCGGCCAGGTCGCTGATCACGGCGTTCGCGGCGGGGTCGCTGGAACCGGCCGCGGCCAGCACCACGGCGGTCTCTTCCGGGCGCGCCCCCGCGATCCCGGCGGGGCCCGCCACCTCGGCCAGCCGGCGGTCCAGCGCGCGCAGGAGCAGCGGGTGCGGCCCCAGCGGCGCGCCGTAGCTGACGGCCAGCCGGGGGCGGGCGGCGCGTGCCTCGTGCAGCGCCCGCGGGATGTCGGTCTTGCTGTGGTGGGCCGCGGTCAGCAGCAGCGGCAGCACGACGGCCTCGCCCCGCACGGCGCCGAGCGCCTGGCCGATCGTGGGCGCCGCATGCCCCAGGAAGGCGGCGCGCACGTCCAGGCCGTGCAGGCCGGCCTGCACGGCCTGCGCACGCACCAGGCTCAGCAGCGCGCCGACGGTAGCCGCCGCGCGGGGATCCGTGCTGCCGTGCGCCACCGCCACCAGCGCCGGCAGGTACGCGGCAGCACCGGACGGGGCGCCTTCGGGCGGAGCGCCGGTGAGCGCGGCGATGCTCAGAGGTGAATGCCGCACTCGGTCTTCCCGGTCCCGGCCCACCGGCCGCTGCGCGGGTTCTCGCCCGGGGCGACCGGGCGCGTGCAGGTCGCGCAGCCGATCGAGGGGTAGCCGTCGTAGACGAGCGGGTTGACGAGGATGCCGTTGTCGGCGATGTAGTCGTCCAGCTGCTTCTGGCCCCACCCGGCGATGGGGTTGACCTTGACCATCTCGCGGCGGCCGTCCCACTCGACCACCCGGGCTTCGCGGCGCTCGACGGTCTCGTCCCGCCGCAGGCCGGTGATCCACGCGTCGTAACGCCCCAGGGCACGCTCCAGCGGCTCGACCTTACGCAGGTAGCAGCACAGGTCCGGGTTGCGCCCGTAGAGCCGCGGGCCGAGTTCGGCGTCCTGCTCCGCGACCGTGCGTGACGGCGTGACGTTGACCAGGGTGACCGGGTAGACGGCGGCGACCGCGTCCCGGGTGCCGATCGTCTCGGCGAAGTGGTAGCCGGTGTCGAGGAACACGACATCGATGCCGGGGGCGATGGCCGAGGCCATGTGAATGATCACCGCGTCGGTCATCGAGGAGGTGACGCAGATGCGCCGGCCGAACGTCCGGGTCGCCCAGCGGAGGATGTCGTCGGCGGACGCGTCGTTCAGTTCCTCCGCGGCGCGCGCGACAAGCTGCTCCATATGGTGCGTTTCCTCCTGGTCAACGGTCTGGCCGGTGGTGGGCCCACCGGTAATTGTCGCCATGGAAGTCACAGGGCCGCTCCTATTCCGGCGAAACGCAGGTGGAAACTGCGGGTGCAGCTACGGCAGTGCCAGTCCCCGTCCGATGCTGACTGGGGTTCGAGGTCTTCCTCCCCGCAGTACGGGCAGTAGAACGGGACGGCCCGTCCGGTGGGGCTGGTCATGACAGGTCCTCCTCACTCGCGCGCCCAGTCCACTCGGCGAACGTCTCACCGGGCTCCCTGGCCGCTGCGAAGCGGCTGAGAACACGTTCCACATAGTCAGGAAGCTGATCGGAGGTCGTCTTCAGGCCGCGGACCTTCCGGCCGAACCCGGACGAGGACCCGTCACCGCCGGCCAGGCTGCCGCCCAGGTGGATCTGGAAGCCCTCCACCTGCCGGCCGTCCGGCCCGGTGACCAGCGAGCCCTTCAGGCCGATGTCGGCGGTCTGGATGCGCGCACACGAGTTGGGGCAGCCGTTGACGTTGATGGTGACCGGCTGCGAGAAGTCCGGCAGCCGCCGCTCCAGCTCGCTGATCAGGTCGCTGGCCCGCGCCTTGGTCTCCACGATCGCCAGCTTGCAGAATTCGATGCCGGTGCAGGCCATCGTGTGCCGCCGGAACGGGCCCGGCCTGACCTGCAGGTCGGCGGCCTCCAGGTCAGCGGCCAGAGCGTCGGCCCGGTC
>Ga0335078_10000360_pt1 | contig 72086 bp, 52 predicted proteins | sample Lox_Sample_32_FD_206711 | JGI IMG/M metagenome (GOLD analysis project Ga0335078, IMG submission 206711) | Soil microbial communities from Loxahatchee National Wildlife Refuge, Florida, United States - Lox_Sample_3.2 | ecosystem: Environmental > Terrestrial > Soil > Wetlands | place: USA...
GATGGTCGCGGATATGATGACTATGGTAAATGTCATGGTAATAGTATAAGTAGGCGTGATCGAGGATGTCGGCGTATAAGTGGGGCTTGAAGTCGGCGTTGCCGAAAGAGTAGAAGTATAAGACGGAGAAACAGTATTGGTGCTTGTCGGCGAAGCAGTGGATGTAGGCGACGGAGAAGCAGTACTTGTGCCAGTCGGCGTATAAGTATATGTAGGCGAGCTGGTGCGTGTAGGCGTATAAGTAAGGGTGGGGGAAGGGGAAGGAGTAAAACTGGGGGTGGGAGTAAGGGTTAAAGAAGAAGTTACAGTGTTTGTCGGGGAGGCAGTATTTGTATAAGTCGGCGAAAGAGTGTTTGTGGAAGTAGGTGTATAAGTCAGGGTAGGCGAGTTTGTGCGGGTGGGCGTATAAGTAAAAGTGGGGGAAGGGGAAGGAGTAAAAGAGGGGGAAGGGGTAAGGGTTGGCGTGGGTGAATTTGTACATGTGTATGTAGGAGACAGAGTACTTGTCTTTGTAGGCGAAGCAGTATTTGACGGCGTAGGAGTATAAGTCGGCGTGGGAGAGGCCGTGTTTGTCGAAGACGGCGTAGGAGTCCTTGTAGGCGTGTTTGTGGGTGTGGATGTAAATGTCGGCGTATTTGTCATTGTCGGAGAGTCCGATGGCGTAGGCGAATTTGTCAGCGTGGGCGACCACGTGAAAGTCGGCGACGGGCCCGTGGTGCTTGTCTTTGTCGGCACTGCGGTACCGCATGTGATCGTCACATACATCTGGCTGCCGACAGCGTATGTCACGCCCATTGGCGCGGCGTACGCGCTGTTATAGAGCATGGTACAGTTTGCCGTGATTGTACCGACCCATGTGTAAGATATTGACTGGCCGTATGTCATCTGCGCTATGAGCGGCCACTGCACTGCGCCGCTTACTACAGCGCCGCTGTTTGATGCAGAAACAAAAGACACGCCTGTGGGTATGGTGTCGTAAATAAGGGTGTTAAAGGCATTATCAAGGGAAGTGTACCAGCTTATAAATTGCTGGCTGCCGTTTGAGCCGCTTCCTCCGGGAGTGCCGGATATTATGCCTGCGTAGCCGGCAGTGACCGGAGCCGTGGTATAGGAAATCGTGGGCAATGGGTTCCAGTTTGCCTGGGAGCGGTCCTTTAAATAAATATTCACGGTCGCGCCTATAAGGTCTATGCGCAGGTCCAAATTCATGGAATTAAACGAGTAGTTTGCCGTGGCTACAGCAGTGGTGCCGTTCCACAGCGCAATGGGGCATGAAGTGCCGATGCCGCATACCTGCATTGTGAAAGACATGGTGCCCCTGAAGTATACGCCAAAATACGAAGAATTGTTTGTCATGTTTATGCTTGTTATTATCTGTCCGTTTGTGCCGTATGAATAGTTGTAGTGTGATTTATCCGTGCCGCTGGCAATGGTAATGCCTCCTGTGGCGTAGGTGTTTGCAGTACCGCTGTCCAAAGTCCAGTTTGCTGCAGAGGAAAGTATTGTGTTATTGGCCGCAGAGTTTATCACGGTGCCGTTCAGGTTTGTGTAATTAATCGTATATGTAATGTTGCTGCCGGTCGCGAAGCTTGCGGCATTTGCAGTCTTTGTCAGCGATGACGGCGGCGGCGATGGAGGAGGCGCGTTGCATGTAATGGACACTATGGCTGAGTCGGCTATAGGCGCCTCATTTGTGGCAGCTATAAAAGCAGTGTTTACTGCAGTGATGGTGGACGGAGACGGGCACGTAAGTCCGGCTGCTGTAGCCCAGTATTGCAGCTGGCCGCACTGGTTTACAAGCATATTGCCTATGTTCCACTGTATGGTCCTGGAGGAAGATGTATAGGTAGCCAGGGTGTTGCCTATGAAACCTCCCCAAGTAAGCGCAGTTGGCAGTGAATCTGTAAGTATGACGTTTGTGAGCTCGCGGCCGGGCTGCGGGCCGTTGCCGTATACCCTGCGCCAGCAGTAGCCGTCCCACTCTTCTATGAGGACATTTGTTATTGCCGGATTGGTGCCGTTACAGGAATCCCTGTTCACCTGCGGCACTGTAACGGAAGTGCCGTCGCCTGCGGTCCAGTCAGGGCTGATGGGGTACAGTATGCTCGATGTGGTGCCGTAGGCATAAGCGCCTGTTGCAGGCAGGCTGGAGTAGTCAAGGGACCAGTTATGTGTGGTTACAAAAGGATTTGTTTCTATATCATATGTGATTAAAAGCGGGCTGTTTGTTCCTGTGCCTCCATAGTTGACATCTCCGTCGGGGTAGTGCATGTTCGGCATGTTGTTAAAGAACTTCATAAGCAAATGCGACGGCATGGTGACGGATGTATTGTTTTTTATAATGACCCTTTCATCCCAGCACTGGGTATTTCCGTTGGTGCAGCCCGGCACAAGCGACTCGGTTGTCACAGACACGCCTGATGTTCCTTCGACGTCGTTTGCGATCAGGTTCCAGCCCTGGCCCTGGCTGTACAGGAAATATGAGAACCTGTAATTTCCCCAGTCGATCCACGGCTCTGACGCTGAATGCATTCCGCGCAGGATAAATATAAGGTCGGTTGTGGGCGCTTCTGTCTCGGCTATCGAGAATATCGCGCCGGGCCTGCCGCCGTTCAGCCAGCCTGCCTGCGATGAGTCGCAGTAATTCAGGGTATAAGTTATCGCCTGGCCGATGGATGCCCAGGATACAGAAGCTGTCTTGGTAAGGGACAGGGCAGCCGTCACTATGTCGACGCAGTTCCTTCTCATTACATAGGAAACTTCATTCGGGCATATGTTTGATGTCCAGCCAGTGCCGTTTGAGCACGATATATCCGCGTAGTTGCAGTAATGGCCAAGCGCTGCGTTCGGTAATACCTGAACGACAAGCGTGACCCCGCCTTCTGTGCCGGCGTAATTCTGCTGCTGAAGGCCGTCTACTGTGCCGATATTCCATGACACTGTCTGGCCTGAAACCGTGGGCGCGCCTGTCGTGCCGGCAGACACAAAGGTAAAGGCGTTCGGTAATGTGTCTGTTATCACTACGTTTGCCGCGTTGACAGAAGCGTAGTTGCGGTAATTAATCCAGAACGTGACAAGGTCATTGGGGAAGGCGTATGTTTTGTAAACGGATTTGTATACTTTCATATTTGCCTGCGGCACCCAGTTGCACGGATCCACATAATTGCCGGTTATCATCATGAGGCCCAGCATCCTGAAAAAATCATGGAAATATTTCGGGTAACACGCCAGATATCCTGTCTGGATGGTGTTCCCGTTGCCGTTGTCAACCTGGTCGTCCCATAATGTAGAGAGCTCCCTGTACCATCTTTCCATGAAAAGGAAGTCATTATTTACGTTCGCGCCTATGATAACAGCGGCTGTGGCAGTGCCGAGCAGATATGGTATGTGGTCGGTGGTGCTCATGGGCACGCCGGCGAGCGTGTAGTTTGACCATATCATTTCAGGTATGTTAAAAGTTAAGCCATAGGTGCCGGGCTGGTAGCATGTGGCGTAGTTTTTGAAGAAATTGTAAACTTTCAGCGCGGCATTATACTCTGCGGTGTTCGGCGTGCTGCCGTCAATGGTGTGGTTTGTGGGATCCCATGTGTTGGCTGCAGGCGGGTTGCCATACAGCATGTAATCAAGGGTCTGGCGCCATATGCTGCGGAAATCCTCGCCCTCGTTAAAATTGGTAAAGGTGGCTGCAGTGCCGGCTACAGCTACCTGGCCGGCGACAGGGAAAGTATAGTTTGCTGTCAGCTGGCTCTGGAGCCAGGCGCTTGAAGAAGCAACCTTTTGCAGCTGGCTTACGTTCCAGTTGCCGGTACCTGTGCCGTTGCACCAGTCTAAGGTTGTATTGTTATTGTCAATAGGGTCGCCGTTGTTTATAAGAGTGCTTGCAAAACAATGCCAGTAAGAAGGACCGGTATAGTCATAATAAGTGGTTGTAGCCCCTTCAGAAACAGGGCCGTTTACCGGGCCGCATGTGCCGCCTGTGCCTGAAGGCGCGACAAAATTTGTCATCTCGCCCCATGTATTGCCGCTTTTGTGATAGCCGTCAAAACCAACGTCGCCTGTTGCCCAGGCATTTACAGCAGTCGCATGGCTCGGGCCGCCGGAAAGCCCGACGAGAAACCTTATGGAGTCAAGCGCCATTTCCTTGTACTGTATAGCAGGAAGATTGTTTGAGTTTAGAGTTGTTGTTCCAGAACCACCCGCAGCGTAATAACCCGTGTTATCGCCCCACTGCTTCCAAGCAATCAATGCACCCATTGCAGTGTCGACATCGCCGTCAGTGGCGCTGTCTGAACCTGCGTTTGACCATGCTGGGACATGCGCGCCGTATTGATATGTAGGGTCAACAACTACGCCTGTTGAATATATTTTTGTATTGTTAAACAAGCCGTTTTCGTTTATCCAGAACCATAATGAATCAAACGCATTTTTATCAGCCATCTGCGCTGCCATGAGAAGGGCATAGCCGTGGCCCTCGCTTACGCCATTGTTTGCGTTTTGCATCCATGAGCTGTCTACATATAAAGGAACCGCTACTGCTGTGCCATTTGCAAGTTGGTAATTTATTGTGGTGGTTCCTATCTGTTCCCATGAGTTTAAATACATTTGCCAGGCGTCACGGAGCCACTTTTCCATTTCAGCGTGCGCCACGCCTGCAGGCTGGTGGCGCCAGTCGGAAAGAGTATATAATGTAGTAGTTCCGCCTGCTGTGTAATTGATAAAACGGGGAAAAGGCATTGTGGGGCCTGCGGTCAGGGGATAATAAGAGTTTATGTTGGCTGTCAGTGTGAAAACGCCAAAAGAATTGGAACAAAATAAAGCTATGAATATAGCGGTTAAAATAAATAATTTTACTTTCAAGCTAATGCACCCTTTACCCTGGACTTTTTCATAATAAGAAAACAAGTTTTTAAATATAAACAAATTATAGCCGATAAATTTAACTTTGTCAAATCCAAAAAGACTTTCTTATTTGACTTTTAGACAGTTATAATATAGAAAGGTTTCGGGTTTGTTTAAGGAAATTAAATGAATTTTGTAGGGACAGCGCTCCTGCGCTGTCCAAACGACATAAAAGCAAAATGGACAGGACGGGAGTCCTTTCCCTACTAAGGCAATAACGCATTAAATCATAATTGACAATAAGGCTTAAATTGCGTAAAATTTTGTTGCGGCAAAATAAACGCTAAGAAAGTACCACTTGTCCTTGGCCTGTTGGCCTCGGACTGGAACGGGTACAAGATAGCGTAATATTTTGTCGTTGCCTTCGGCTAGACAAAATAAACGCTATCTTAGGAGGAAAATATGGCAAGGACAAAGTGGATCGATCATATGGGCAAGAGAATTTTTTTCATAGATTTTTCAAACACAAATTACGCAGGGATAAGGGAAACTGTGGAGGAAGCAAAGCCGATAATAAGCGCCCAGTCAAAGAATTCAATCCTGTGCCTTGTTGATACCACAGGTACAAAATTTGCGCTGGACATATCAAAAGACGTAAAGGATTTTACGATGCATAACAAGCCATATATGAAAATGACCGCGCTCATAGGGCTTGAAGGGATACAAAAAGTAATATTAAATACCGCGATGGTCTTCACAAAAAGGGAAAATTTTGTTTTAAAAAACTCATATAACGAAGCTATGGACTTTTTGGCTTTACTGGATTAAGAAAACATTTCAAATTAAACATTTTGAAAAACCAAATTATGGAGGAAAAATTCATGTGGAAAAACACTAAAGCATTTTCGTTTTTTATTCTTGCTGTAATAATCCTTGCCTGCGTTTTCACGTCGTGCATAAAATTATCAAACAAGATAACCATTAGGTGCTCGTACTGGGGCGACCTGAAGGAAATCGCCATAATTACAGACACAGTAAAAAAGTTCGAAACCCAAAACCCGGGCATTGATGTGAAACTCGAGCGCTATCCTGCAGGTGACCCGTACATAGAAAAACTTCTGACCATGATTGCCGGAGGAAACCCTCCGGATGTAATGTTTGTCAATGCCGAGCAGTGTATTAATTTCGTGCAAGGCGGCACACTGCTGCCGCTTAACGGCAATATTAAGAAGGATAATTTCGATATAGGGAAATATTACCCTAAAATTGTCGATAAATTCACTATAGACGGAAGCATATACGCGATACCAAGGGACATAGCGCCGGTATGCGTGGTGTATTACAACAAAAAATTATTCGACGACGCAAAAGTAAAATATCCCTCAAACGACTGGAACTGGAACGACCTGGTCGATAAGGCAAAAAAACTGACAAAATTCGAGAATAATATTATGACCCAGTACGGATTTGCGGACGACTGGAACATATGGGACGCGTTTGTGCTGGGAAACGGCGGATCGATAGTGGACGACGTAAAAAAGCCCACAAAATGCGTGCTTGACTCAAAAGCCGCGATGGAAGGGATACAGTTCAGGAAGGACCTGATGTACAAATACAAAGTCATGCCGTCGCCGTCAAACCTGTCCGCAATGGGAGGGGTCGGGTCGGCTGATTTATTCGTGCAGGGAAAAATCGCGATGTTTTTTTCCGGCATATGGAAGACGCCGATGTTCAGGGATATAAAGAATTTCCAGTGGGACGCTGTAATGTTCCCGAAAAATCCGCAGGGCAAAAGGGGATTTCCCATGAGCGGTTCCGGTTACGCAGTGGTAAAGTCAACAAAATACCCGGATGAGTCATGGAAACTGGTGACCTACCTGGCCGGGGAGGAAGGGCAAAAAGAGCTGGCGCAGACAGGACTGGCGCAGCCGGCTATAATATCAATAGCAAAATCAAAAGATTTCCTTGACGGGCAGGACCCAAAAAGCAAGGCATTCCTGCTTGATGCTGTCAATTACGGGACATTCTGGCCGGATTACTCTAAATGGAACGAAGCGCTGAACGCGTATATTTTTCCCGGCCTTGACAAAGTATGGAGCGGGGACAAAGACGCAAAAGATGTCCTGCCCGGCGTGGTAAAAAGGATAAACGAGAACCTGTTTAATAAGAAATAATAACTATTACGGTGTAACTGAGCGAAGCGACAAAGCAATCCGGCAATTAGAGCCAAAAACGAAATTGCCATACCCCGTAAAAATAAAAACGGGACATGCAATGACAAATTTCACCTGAGAGGTTTAAATATGAAAAAAATGCTTATGCTTGTTTCCTTAATCTATTTGTTCTTCCTTTTAACAGGCTGCGCGACATGCCCGAAACACTCCATAGAGCTCAACGCTGTTGATAACGACAAGAGCGGAGTACTGTCTGCAATAAACGGCAAAGTAACGATTTATGGAATAGGCTCAAACAGGGCGGATCTGCCTTTCATCGGTTTTCAGACTGATGCAGCAAAGGAAAAAAGCAGCAGAGGGCTTGCCATACCTGGCTCCAAGGAAGAATTAAAAGACGCCGCAGAAAAATTTTTAAATGAAGCTGTCGGGAAATTTAACGATAAATACACAGATAAAAAGATATCAGGGGACCAGCTTGAAGAGTGGAAAAAAACTATAGCAGAACAGGCAATGAACAATGAAAAAATAGTGTACAACTGCTATTGCAACGACACATGGGTCGCAACATATATGGCCACATATGAAATTAACCTGAAAGATTTAGGTTTGACCAGGGAAATGCAGGATGTTTTTATATCAACAGCAAAGGGCTTAATCAAGCCGGACAGCGAAGAAGCAAAGGTCATGGCAGACCTGCAGGCGGGGACAATAACAGCGCAGGCAGGCGGAACCGGCGCTGTGGAACCGGAAACAGCAGCACCGCAAGAGAGCGGAGCAACCTCTGACCAGCCTGTTGAGCCTTTCTGGGCAAAAGAATACGATGATACAAACAATGTTTATGGGGTTGTTTCCTTAAAAAACAATGAAATCGTAGTTTATGGCAGGGCTTTCGCGATGAAGATGGGTTTTGACTCAAGCGATAAATTCGCGAAACAGCGCGCGGGACAATGCATTGATTCCATAGCTGATAAAACAACAAGTGATTATCTGAAATCATATCCGTCCGGGCAAGCTGCCTGCGACGCTTTGAAAGCAGCTTCGGGCAATATTTCAGCCGATGCCGCCAATAACGGCAAAATAAACGCAAGATGGATAAAGGAAACGAAGGTGCTTTTTAGTACGGTAAACATGTACTACTCGTTATCCATTTATACACTCGATATAAGTTCATTAAATATGCCTGCCGAAATGCAGGACATTTTTATTTCAGACGCAAAATCCATGATAAGCCCGCACGCTAAAGATTTTGAATCTTTGATGAACATGCCGCTGCCGGAAAATCAGTAAACAACCGCAGCAATTTAAAAACCGCAACAAAATTATAAGAGGTGAAACATGAAAAAATTGACACATCTTTTTTCATCAATAACACTTTTTTGCCTTCTGGCAGGCTGTGCAACAGTGTGGCCGGAGCATTTCTACGGGATAATCCATGGCAGCGATCACAGCGGAGTGCTGTCGGTCCGGGGTTATAAAGTAAGCATTTACGGCGCAGGGTATAATAATAATGCCGGTAACAAATTTATGTCTTTATCCGACAGGAAAAAAGGCGCGCGCAAAGACGCGTTACAGGGAGCTGAAAGCGAATTAAAAAACAGCATTGAAAAGCTTTTTGATCTGGCGGCTGGTAAATTTAACAGCATGTACCCTGATAAAAAAATACAGGGAGATGAGCTTGATTCGCTGAAGAAAGCCGAGGTTGAAAAAGCCGTGTCTGAGCATAAGATTATGTTTGATTCCTATGGCGAAGAGAGCGGTATTTATATTGTGGTGACGTCGTATGAAATAAACACAGAGGACATGAAAATACCGCGGGAAATGAAAGATATTTTTACATCAGCCGCCCAAGGCTTAATCAAACCGGACAGCGAGGAAGCCAAGGTAATGGCCGGGCAGCAGTCAGTCACAATGACTGCGGAGGCAGCCGGAACCGGTTCTGCTGAGACGGAAACAGCAACAACGCAAGAAAGCAGCGGGACTGGCGCGCCAGGCGGTGCAACCTATGACCAGTCTGCCGAGCCTTTCTGGGTAAAAGAGTACCGCGATACAAACAACACCTGCGGGATTGTATCCGTAAAAGGCAATGAAATTATAGCTTACGGCAGGGCATACGGTATGCAGGCAGGGGCTTTTGGGCAAAGCGATAAAAATGCAAAAATGTTTATCGGCAAATGCATTGATGAAATAATTGATAAAACAATAAATGATTATTTAAAACTGCATCCATCAGAACAACCGGCCTGCGACGCGGTAAAAACAGCTTCGAAAAATATTTCGTCTGATGCCGCAAATAACGGGAAAATAAACTCAAGATGGATAAAGGAAACAAAAGTGCTTTTGAGCACGGCAAAAATGTATTACTCGTTATCCACTTATAAATTCGACATAAATTTATTAAAAATGCCGCCGGAGATGGAAAATATTTTTATTGCTGATGCAAAATCCGAAATAAGCCCTGATGCGAAAGATATATTGTCGCTGATGAGCAAGCATTCGGAAACAACTGCTGCCCCGAATAATAATGAAACGCCGGCTGCCCTGATTGTGTCGGGAATTTGTCTTGTTGGCGCTGCTATTGTTCTTTTGTTTTGGTTCGGCATGTTTGGGCACACCTCCGGCCCCTAATTCCCCGGGTCAATACAGCTGCAATAAAAACCGTTTTAGCCCGTCTATATTATTATAACCACATACGGATATCCGCGAAGCAAGTCAATAGAAAGTTGAAATTTATTATATATATTGACAGAGTTTTTCAATTATGCTAAATTTGTTCAACTTAAAACTGTTTCAAATGGAACTTTTCGAACCCTGCGGAAAACCCGGTGAAAAATGGACAGCTGTAAAAATAAGAAGCTGAACGAGAGCCCGGCGCATAAAATAACAGGATTGATACACTGCGCCCACACAAGCATAAGGCAGAGGATGGCCGACAAGGCAAAGGAGCTAGGATTTTCTGTGCCGCAGTTCACCGTGATGATGGAGCTTTACAGGAACCCTGACATTACTTTGCACGAGCTCAGCGAGAAAAGGAACCTGCCGAAGTCGACGGTTTCGCGTACCATAGACCAGCTTGTAAAAAGCGGCATGGTGGAAAGGACAACGCCGCCGAACAACCGCAGGACGGTAAAACTGTGCGTTACAAAAGTTTTTTTAAAGAACAAGGCAAAAATAATAGATATGATAACAGAGGACATAAACAAAAAAATACGCCATAAAAAAGCGCCTGCCATGATAAAGGCGCTCGAAGAAATCTGCGAAATACTAAAATACGATAAAAAATGACGAGGTGAAACAATGGAACAAAAAAAAGAACAGCACGCTCATCACGCGCACCAGCCGCATCCGGGGCACCATCAGGAGGCACCGGCAGAGGCAAAGGGTCCGTGGTGGAAGAATAAAGGGGCGCAGACAGCCGGAAAAATAATAGGAGGCCTGTTTGTAGCGGCTTTTATAGCCTGGCTCATATTTTTCCTGCCTTATGTGGCTACCGACGACGCCACGATTGACGCCGATGTGGTAAAAGTGGCAAACCAGGGAGCCAGCGGACAGATAATAAAAATTTATGTCAAAGAAGGCGATGTGGTAAAGAAGGGAGACCTGCTTGTGGAACTTGACCACAGCACGGCGCAGGCCATGCTTGACAGGGCAAAAGCGCACGCGAGTTTCACCGAGACCGATTACAAAAGGGCAACCGCAGTTGCCCAGCAGCAGGGTATGAGCAAGCAGCAGCTTGACAAAGCGCAGCAGGAAGCGGCAATGGCGCAGGCTGACCTGCAGCTCGCGGAAATAGCGCTTGAGCGTACCTATATAAAAAGCCCGGTTGACGGCGTGGTAATACAGAAAACATCCATTGAGGGAAATATACTAGAAACAAACCAGACAGCGATAATATTATCGGATACTGAGCACGCGTGGGTCACTGCAAACGTACCTGAAAAGTCAATAGGCGCGGTTAAAATAGGGCAAAAAGTTTATATAAATATCGACGAGGGCGGCAAACTGACAGGCAAAATCATCGACGTGAGGCAGGCGGCTGCGTCTGTTTTCGCAATAATACCGTCAGACAACGCTTCGGGGAATTTCATCAAAGTGGAGCAGCGCATCCCGGTAAAAATTGAGCTTGACCCGCACCCGGGAAAAGTATTGAGAATTGGGCAGTCGGTTGAAATAAGGATAAAGGTGAGATAGGAAAAGCAGCGGGATTTGGTAAGGGCGAGGGGTAAGTGATAAGAACTTAAATTAATAAGAAAATACAGAAAGGAATAGAAATGGCACAGGAAGCACGAGCAATACAGATAGAACAGCAGCAGTTCCCTGAAGGATATAAATGGATAGTAATGCCCATAATTATGATTGGAATACTTATGGCAACGCTTGACTCATCCATAGTAAACGTTTCCATTCCTAAAATAATGGCTGATTTTGGCGTCAATCTTGACGACATAGAATGGGTTTCGACAGGCTATATGCTCGCGTATGCCACGCTCATGCCCCTGACCGGCTGGCTGCGAGACAGGATAGGGTATAAAAATATTTATATTGGGGCGCTTTTTCTTTTTACCATCGGGTCGGTGCTGTGCGGACTTTCGTGGAACCTGCCTTCGCTGCTGTCAGCGCGAGTAATACAGGCACTTGGAGGCGGCGCGATGCAGCCCACTGCCATGGCAATGATGACCGAAGTTTTCCCTCCAAAAGAGCGCGGCAAGGCCATGGGGTTTTTCGGCGTAGGCATAATACTCGGCCCGGCAATAGGCCCGACTCTCGGAGGATGGCTGACCGACTATTTCGGATGGCGCTCGATATTCATGGTAAACCTGCCCATAGGAATAATAGGGATAGTGGCGGCCATAGAACTGCTTATTAAGGATGCCCCGCACAAAATCGTAAGGAGAAATTTTGATTTTTGGGGATTCGGATTCCTGTCGCTTTTTCTTGTCTGCGCCCTGCTTGGCATGTCAAAAGGCCAGAGGGAAGGATGGACATCAGCTTTTATACTCACCTGCTTTACGCTTGCTGCGCTCGGGTTTATAGGATTTTTGCTTGTAGACTCTTACGTGGATAATCCGATTATAGACCTGGGGCTTTTTAAAATTCCGGTATTTGCCAGCGCCACTGCCATAACAGTCGCGCGTTCCGCAGGGCTTTTTGGGTCTATTTTTTTGATACCGGTCTTTGTCCAGCAGCAGCTCGGGTACACGGCTTTTCAGAGCGGACTTTTAATGCTGCCATCATCACTCTTTATGGCAATTATTTTTCCTATTGTCGGTATAATGGCCGATAAAGTTGGTCCCAGAATACCTTCCGCAATCGGGGTGGTAATAGTGGCTTACAGCCTTTTTATTTACAACAATCTTAGCGTAGATACAAGCATATGGGGATTGATATATCCGATGCTGGTAAGGAGCATAGGCATGGGACTGCTGCAGGCGCCGATAATGGTGGCTTTTATGAATTCTGTGCCGCAGAAAAAGATCGGTGTCGCGTCTTCCATGAACAACATAATAATGCAGGTCGGCGCCTCGCTGGGCATTGCTTTTTTTACGGCAATATTGTCAAACCGTTCGGTGTACCATATAGCGATGGCCGGGCAGGATGTAAAAGCAGGCAACCCTGCTTTCAGGCAGGCCATGGTAAATATTATGCAGCATGTCCACAGCCTTGGCTACGGTTTCAGCACGGCAAGAGCTGCCGGAACAAGCCTGCTGATGGGTTCGGTAATCAAGCATGCGGTTGTAGAGGCTTTCCAGGATACATTTTATATAGCGTCTATAGTGGTCGTTTTGGCCCTGCCTCTGGCGCTGATACTGCCGCTGAATGTAGTCCGCCATGCGCACGGGCAAAGGCCTGAAGGCTCAGCTGTAGCGGAGTAAAATAAAAAATGCCAAACCTGATAAGATTTACCTGCCAAAAGTGCGGCGCTTGCTGCAAGGTCGGCGGATATGTCTTCCTTAAAAAAGGCGAGGCTGAAAGAATAGCAGCCAAGCTTGCCATCCCTCCCGAAGAATTCAAAAAAAAATACACAAAAAAATACATAAAATGGATTTTTGGGTACTGCACTTCCCTGATATCCAGCGAAGCAGGTGTCTGTATTTTTCTCAAGAATAACAGGTGCATGATTTACGATGCCCGGCCGGAGCAGTGCAGTTCATGGCCGTACTGGAAAAAAATATTAAATAACAAGACTGACCTGATGCTGGCCAAATTATACTGCAAAGGAATAGAATAGCTTTAGGCAAAGCAGGGGGCATTTTATTAGTGGTCTAGGCCTAAAAATTTAAAAAAATTTACCTTCCGGTCATTAGATAATCCAAATACCATCAAATATTGGCGAAACTTTTCACTTTAAGCATTGTCTAATTTAAATAATTTAAACTAATTGACGAAAGCGCTATTCGGGAGTATACTTATAAAAATGGCTGTTATTTATGGTTTTTAAATAATGTCTGATCATTGTGGAAGGGGTTTTGTGAGAATGACAAAAATCGGGAATCCAATAATTCAAAAGACAATCTGCCCAATTACTCTTTTTATATTATTTATTTTTGCCATTAATCCGCATATAAGTGCTGACGCCTGCTATACATACTGCGCTCCTACTACTGCTACCATTTGCGTCGGCGCAGATGACCAGTCTACTGTATGGATAAACGGAAATCCAATAGGAAGCGTAGGCAATCCGTGTGTCGTTGAGGGAAGTTCAGTGCAATGCCTGAGCGTGCCTGTTACTGACCTTGCAACAACAGGCACAAACTATATCCAGATATCGAACCTGAATGTCACGGCAGGTTATGTTTGGTCCAGCTGGCTGCTGGATATAACCTGCGCGGGCGGTACGCATGAATACATATCCAGCTCTGACGGGAATACGAGTTATTATAACCAGGTGACATCAGGCGCGTCGCCGCCGCCAAACGACACAAACGGGTACACCTGGTACAATCCTGCTTATTCCAATACGACAGGATGGGGAGTGCCGACCCCGGTCACAAACCCGGCTTCAATTTACTGCTCGCCTGCAATAGACCCAAGGACGGGTACGTATCTTGTACCGCTTGGATATTCAGCAAGCAGCGGGGATGAGCCGGGACAATCCGATGAGGCGCCGGCAGGAGAGGTACTGTATTTCCGGCAGGGTTTTAATTTTTGCCAGCTTACGCCCATGACCCCGAACCCGCAGTCGCCGACAGATACGGTCACACCCACCAATACCCCTGTTGCCTCAATTACCATGACAAAGACCCCGACCTTTACCCCTACATCCACGCCGGTGATGGACGTTACCAAGACAGTGAATAAAAGCACGGCCATGGTAGGCGATACAGTCACGTTCACGCTAACTTACAACAACATCGGCACAGTGATCGCGGTCAATGTGCCTTTGTGGGACACTATACCAAACTGTGTCAGCTATGCCGGAAGCAATCCGGCCGCAACATTAAGCGGAGGAGTGCTTTCCTGGAACCTGGGCAATATAAACCCGGGCGGCAATGGCTCGGTCACCTGGTGGGGCGTAATAAGCTGTTACCCATATAATCCGTTTTTTGCAAGGAAATATTACTTTGCTCTCATGTATGAAAAAAGTTTTATTGGAGCTGATATTGAAAAGGGCGATATGTTCTGCAAAGACCAGTAAAAAAAGCTGGGTGATGTTTATATGGTTATAAAAAAAACAAAAGAGAAGCAAAATAAAAACAAAAGCATTTTAGCCGGAATGTTTTTAATGAGCTTATTGATGGTTTTATATCCGGGTACATATATCCATGCCACGTCATCCATACAAAATCTAAGCGTATCACCTGCGGCAGTATCGCAGGGCCAGAACGTAACCATAACTTTCCAGTTCCAGGGCACAAATACCGGCTGTAAAATAGCGTATATGGCAGGGCTGTCAAACCAGTGCGCGTTTCAAAACGGAGGAACAGCCGGGCAGGTATTGCTTGTTTCCGAAGCGGGCATGGATGTTTTAAACAATGACGTATCCGGAGGAAGGACAAGCCAGTGCAACGGAGACAGCACCTGGCACTGGAACACAGACGCTTCGTGCGGCATGGAAGCGGGCGGGGCGCCGATTTACATGACCTTACCCTCTTCTTGGGCAAACGGCACATATTACGCCATAGTGGCGGTGAAAGACTGCAATATATACGCAAATCCAGGCCTTGCTTTTGACAACCAGGCATGCGTTTCGTTTGTCGTGGGACCGACTGCCACCTGTACGACCACGCCTTCGCCGACAGCCACGCCCACAACAGTACCGCCGGGATATATAGTAAATGTGGCGCAGATAGGCTACGGGAACGCAAGCAACGCCGTGATACAAATTTTATCGCCGACTTTCACCAGTACGCTGACTGTTACATACACATACACACGCACGCCGACATCTACATATACAAGGACGGATACGCCGACATCTACATTAACATTCACAAGCACAAATACTTTCACATACACGTACACATATACCTATACACCGACTTATACATATACCGACACGCCGACAATGACAAACACGCTGTCGCCGACCTATACAAGGACAAACACGCCTTCATATACGGATACACCGACCAATACAAACACGCCGACAAACACGAACACACTTTCACCGACATCCACATATACGCAGACAGTGACCTATACTGATACCCAGACGCCTACGCCGACATATACAGTGACAGTCACGTCCACGGTCACAATAACCCTGTCGCCGACATATACCCGCACGTATACGCCGACTTTTACAGCGTCCCCGACATCGACAAATACGCCCACAAACACGGACACAACGTCGCCGACAGCTACTTACACCCAGACAGTGACATACACGTATACTTATACGCCAACCCCGACCAATACATTTACTGACACCATGACAATTACCTATACAAACACGCCGTCGCCGACGCCCACGGCATCACCGACTTATACAAACACGCTGTCTCCGACATCAACATACACCCGAACCGTAACATATACGTCGACTTTCACAGCTACGCCGACAAGCACAATAACCCAGACGCCGACGATAACCATGACTGGCACGACCGTAATAATATCGGCGACGATAACGCAGACATTTACGGTGACAAGCACATGGACCGTGACAAACACAGCGTCACCGACGCCGACAAGCTCGCCTACTATGACAGACACTCTTTCCCCGACCGTGACATATACCCAGACAGTAACGTACACGGATACTTTCACTGCAACCCCTACAAATACCCTGACAGACACAAGTACTATAACAGTGACCGGCACTTATACGCCGACATTCACGATAACTTTGACCGATACGCCGCCTATTATATCGGCTACATTCACCCCAACATACACCGATACACAGACGGCCACAAATACTTCTACGTACACAAACACGCCGACAGCCACAAATACGTACTCCCAGACAATGACGTACACATCCACGTACACACCTACACCGACAAACACACAGACTGAATCAGGAACAATAACAGAAACGCCGACTTTGACAAACACAGTGCCCAACCCGCCTTCAAATACAAATACTCCGACATGGACGGCGACATATACACAGACGCCTACTTATACAGTCACACAGACATTGACTCTTACCGGTACATATACATTTACGTTTACTGATACGACTACGGATACTTCCACGCAAACGCAGACAATAACTCCAACATACAGCAATACTCCTACGCTTACCTGTTCCAGCACTGATACGCCCACAGGCACAGACACTCCTGTTAACACGCCGACGATGACATATACTGTTACATTCACTTACACAAGCACTTTTACGCAGACTTATACACAGACATCAACTGCATCCGCAACAATAACTTTTACCGCAACAAATACATCGACAATAACATATACAGGCACAGATACAGAAACGTCGACATTGACAAGGACAATGACACAAACCCAGACACCGACAAAAACGCAGACGCCGATGACATTTCCGTACACGATCAGCATAGGCATATACAACGAGGCTGGGGAGCTTGTAAAGACAATAACAAGCACAGCGGCGACAGGCAATCCCGGCGACATGGACCTGTATAACGGCAACACGCTGACAAGCGTGATGATACCGGGGACACCTGACGCGCTGACAATAGACTTGACAGGTATACAGACGCTATATTCATATACAAAGAGTCAGCAAGCCGTATTCCAGTGGGACGGCACAAACAACGCGGGCCAGGATGTTACCAACGGGGTATATTATATAGAAGAAACAACGACGGACCCGTACGGACATACGGAAGTAATAAGCAAGCCTGTGACAGCGATAAACGACAGCCAGTATGTGCAGGTAAACATATACAACAGCGCAGGGGAGCTGGTGGATACAATTACAGCGCCGTATGACGGGGCAAGCGAGCTCTTCATGAACCTGATAAACAGTTCGGGGATATATACCAACAACACGTTCCCTGTGGGAAACGGGCTGACGACGATGATAATCAATTATTCGCCTTCCGGGTCAATATCGTGGGACGGCAAAAACGCGCAGGGAAATTATATAGAAAGCGGGATATACGAGATACAGCTTGTAGCGAAAACAGCACAGGGGTCAAAGGTTGTGGCAAGCAAGTCAGTGACGCTGCTTACGGTGAGTAAAAGCGGGTTATTGGCAGGGCTGAAGGCATACCCGAACCCGTATGCGGGCGACGGCAGGAAGCCGCTGACATTCGCGTGGCAGCAGGGGACGGCTGGAACAATAAAAATAAAAATATACAATTTGGCAGGCGAACTCGTAAGGACGCTTGCAGGGGACCTTGCGGCAGGGAGCCTGCCGTGGGATTTAAAGGTAACAGGCGGGGATAAAGCAGCAACAGGCACCTACATATGCGAAATAGAGGCAAAGGACAGCGCGGGTGACGAAAACAAGGCTGTTTTAAAAATATCAGCGATAGAGCAAGGAGCAGGGCCGTAAAAATGCAGGTTTTGACGATGACTGCTTATTTATAAAATGAACAAACCTAAACATATTGAAATATACCCGAGTTTATCCTATAATTGATTTATAAAAAAAATATTGGAGCCATATGAAAAAACTTGTAATAAAAGATATAGCAAAACTTGCAGGAGTAAGCAAAAGCACTGTTTCAAAGGTAATCAACAATTACAGTGACATTCCCCGGGAAACAAAGGAAAAAATACAAAAAATAATTGAAAAGCATAATTTTTACCCTCATGAATCTGCCCAGATGCTCGGCAGGGGCAAAAACAATACTATTGCATTTATTTCATCCAGGATTTCGGCATATTTTACGGCGGAAGTGCTCAGGGCCATTGAAGACAGGGCAAGGGCTGCCGGCAAGTATGTCCATGAAATTATCCCGTATTCCACTTTTTACGACAGGAATGTCAGCGCACAACTTTTCAAGAAAATACTTTACGGCAGGAAAGCTTCGGCGGTTGTGGCACTGGCTATGAATCCCGAACCCGGAATACTGCTTGAATATAAAAACGCGGGGGTACCTGTTATATTAATAGAGAACAGGCTGGAGAACGCGCATTCGGTCAATACGGATAACCGCGGAGGAGGTTTTACTGCCGCCGAATATTTTATAAAAAAAGGCAGGAAAAGGATAGGCTTGATATGCGGCTGGCCGATTAAAAAATCAAAATACGGGTTCAGTTACGCGACAGAAGAAAGAAAAGCAGGATTTGATGAGGCTTTAAAACAATACGGGATTAAACCTATCGGGAAATACCTGGAGCTGACAACGCATTATTCGATCCCGGAAGGCATAAAATTGTTCGACAGGTTCGTGGAGAATGGGGTAAAACTTGACGCTGTTTTTTGCGCTGCAGGAGACATGACTGCCATGGGCGTAATGGAAAGCGCAAAAAGACACGGCATGAGGATACCCGGGGACCTTGCCGTAATAGGTTTTGATGACTATTTTTATTCCGCATACCTAAACCCTCCCCTGACCACGGTACGCCAGCCGATAAATAAATTAGGCGCTGAAGTCTTTGATATGGCGGTAGATGCAATTGAAGGGAAATTAAATTTTTTTAAACATATCGAAATTGAGCCGGAATTGATAATCAGGGAATCAGCTTGAATTTTTTAAGCCGCATTTAACAGCCTGTATAAAAAATAAAAATACTCATAAAAACACCTTATTTTGGGTATGTTTTATATAAAACAAAAAAAACATAAAATTATTACTTGACAAATGCAGGAATATTTTGTATATTTTTAATAACCGATGTGAACGTTCATATAAGGCAAATAAAACCAAAATAGGGACATGGGAATTTAAATTAGGAAATAATATGAACGTTCATATAAAATAAACAAAAAGATTTAAAACCGTTCTTTTGACATCGTTACTAAACCGGTGTAGTGAAAATCAGGCTTAACCACTTTTTAAAATTAAAATTAATTGAAAATAAAACGGTGAGGAAGGAGGTTTAGAAATTTAAGTTATGAAGTCTAATACTAAAAAAAAATTAGGAGGCGGGAAATGAAGAAAGTCAGTTTACTTTTAGTCTTGTTAGTAATACTTGCGGCATCAGTAATAAACGCAGGCAGCTGTACGGTTGATGCCACTACAACATACCAGTACATCCATTGCATCGGGGCTTCCAGCGCCTGGAGCAGCATCGGCAGTATGGGAACGCAGTTATTCGCCGATGATACTGTGAACGGCCATATAGGCCTTACCTCACTGAGGGCCAGGATAGACCCAACCAACAATTTTTCATCTGAAGTGAGCACCCTGGTTACGGCCAAGAGCGTCAATTCCAATATCCTTTTCTGGGCTACAGAGTGGTCGCCGCCGGCCCAGTACAAAGCCAACGACAACGTTGACGGCGGAGCGAGCAACGATACCTTCAACGGCGCAAGTTCAGGCTCGCCAAACAGCGCAGACACAGGCCTTGCCAGCTACCAGGTATCGTTCATCCAGTATTGCAAAAACCAGGGCATTGATCTGTACGCCCTTTCAGTCCAGAACGAACCAAATTTCAACCCGACTTATGAAGCCTGCCTCTGGACAGCCGGGCAGTTCGACGTTTACGTCCAGGCCTTCCACAGCGCCTTGTCAAGCGCAGGGCTTTCGACAAAGATCATGATTCCTGAGCCGGATAACCCGGGCGGCATGAACCTGGCATCCACAGCCATGGCCGACTCCAACTCGGCCCCGTACATCGGCATCATTGCCACACACATGTACGGCGAGAATCCTGCTCCTATTTCTTCCTACGGTTTCAGCAATGTGACAAACCAGGAGTGGTGGGAAACCGAGATTTCCGGCAATACGACCGACATTTCAGGCGCACTGCAGGAAGCGGGCTGGATCCAAACCAGCCTGGTTGATGCAAGCATGAACGCCTTCCACTACTGGTGGCTCCAGGACCTTATCAGCAACAACGCCCTCGACATCAAGGCTTTTGTGCTGGGCAATTACAGCAAGTTCATAAGGCCCGGCTACTACCGTATGGCTGCGACCGAATCGCCAACATCAGGCGTATCTATCAGCGCTTTTAAGGATACAAATAATTCCTCACCGACAAAAATCGTGTTTGTAGCAATAAACAACAATACTTCGGCAACCAGCCAGACCTTTAACCTGAACGGCCTCAGCGTTTCTTCAGTGACGCCGTGGCTTACCAACTCCAGCACCGGCCTGGTTGCGCAATCAGCCGTAACTGTTTCAAACAATACTTTTACCTATTCGCTTCCTGCGCAAAGCGTAGTTTCATTTGTGGGGACCAATAACGGCGGAAGCAATCCAACCAGCACAAACACGCCTGTCGTTCCTACAGCCACTAACACACCATGCACAACCACAGCTATAACGCCGTATATCCAGGTGAACGGCGGGGCATGGCAGCAGGCCAGCAGCGCTTCGGTAACCTCGACAGCTTCCACAGTAAACCTTGGCCCGCAGCCTACAACCGGCGGATCCTGGAGCTGGAGCGGCCCCAACGGATTCTCCTCGACATCGCGGGAAATCGACAATATCCCCCTGAGCGCGGGCACCGACACCTTTACTGCCACTTACACCAATGCCTGCGGATTGCAGTCCACGCAAGTTTTCACTATTACAGTGCAGGCCGCAGCGACAAACACGCCCACATATACATTTACATTCACGAGCACCAATACATTTACAAAGACGAACACGCCGACTTTTACACCAACCAATACATTTACAAAGACAAATACGCCGGTAACGCCGTCAGCAACACCGATAACACCGGCAGCTACAAATACTCCGGTAACACCGTCAGCAACACCGATAACACCGATAGCTACAAATACGCCAATAACGCCGTCAGCGACACCGACAACGCCAATACCTACAAATACGCCAATAACGCCGTCAGCGACACCGACAACGCCAATACCTACAAATACGCCAATAACACCGTCGGCAACTCCTACGACAGCAGTACCTACCAGCACACCGGTTACATCATCGAATATTACGCTCCAGTTAATGAGCGGGGTAACTACAAACATTACAAACAGCCCGCATCCGCAGATAAACGTGATAAACACAGGCACAACAGCGCTTAACCTTAACAACGTTGAAGTGCGCTACTGGTTTAACTGCGACTGCACATCGGGCCAGACAATACAGGTATGGGTTGACTGGGCAGGCGAAATGCCGTCAGGCACAAACGTAACAAGCGATATACTGACAAGCGTCCAGCCTACGACACTCGGAACACAGACAAACTATGTCAGCATCAAGTTCACGGGCGGCATAACCTTGCAGCCGAACCAGTACGTGCAGGTGCAGATGAGATACAACAAGAGCGACTGGAGCAACTTCTCACAGAGCGAAGACTGGAGCTATGCGGATTATACAAGCTTTACAACATGGAGCAGGATAACAGGTTATGAGAACGGAAGCCTGGTATGGGGACAGGAGCCGTCTGCAAGCACCGGCGGTTCTGCGCAGGTAGCAAGCGCATCAAGCAATCCAAACCCGTCTACCTCTGCCTCAGGCTCTACACTCGCTTACACCATATCGGGCTCTTCAGGCTCTACGGCAAGCTCGATAAAGGCCCAGGGCGCCGGCAGTGTTAATTACGCGATACCCGACCCTGCAGCGAAAGTTGAGCTCAGGATCTTTACGTCAAGCGGAAGGCTTATATGGAAAAAAGACCTTTCGGGCGTTTCCAATGTGTCCGCAGGCCAGCATATTGTGAACTGGAACGGGAAGACATCAGGAGGAGAGACGCTTGCGCCGGGCACGTATGTACTGAATGTGATAGTAATATCGAACGGACAGGTTTCAAGCAAGAGCTTTGTGATAGTGATCCTGAAGTAGGTTAAAATTTAACGGGAGAGGGCCCCTGATTTTACCGGGGGCCCTGCTCTCTGATTGCTTCAGGTTCCGAATATATAAAGTGACGGAGGTTTTAAGATGTTAAAAAAGGCAAAAAAATTTATTTTAAAAGCCGTACTTTTAAGTTTCATCGTCATGCTGCCGGGCGCGGGAGTTTCCGCGCTGTACGCGCAGTCCATTCCAACCTCGTATTCATGGACATCGACCGGCCCGCTCATCAGCCCCAAGAGCGACTCCACCCACAATATGATAGCGGTCAAGGACCCGTCGACCGTCTACTACAACGGCCAGTATATTGTTTACGCATCCTCTGTCAACTCAGCGGGCGACTACGGCATGGAATACCTGCACTTCACCAGCTGGAGCCAGGCCGGCGCCGCCACGCCGTATTTCATGGACAGCAACCCGAATATCGGGAGCGGCTATCATACCGCGCCGCAGGTGTTTTATTTTGCCCCGCAGAACAAGTGGTACCTGATATTCCAGAGCGGCCAGCCGCAGTACTCCACCAACAGCGACCCAACCCAGCCGCAGAACTGGACCGCCCCGCAGAATTTCTTCGCGTCCCAGCCATCCAGCGTGAGCAACTGGATCGATTTCTGGATCATCAGCGATTCCTCCAATGTCTATCTTTTCTTCTGCGGCGACAACGGTAACTTCTACCGCAGCTCGACTTCGCTCGCTAATTTCCCGAACGGTTTTAATACTCCCGTCATCGTATACACGGATTCCGAGTTCAATCTCTTCGAGGCCGACAATGTCTATACCGTAGAGCAAACCGGCACGTACCTGGCCGACATAGAGTGCATCGGCAGCGACGGGCACAGGTTCTTCCGCGCCCTGACCGCGACCACCCTGGGCGGTACATGGACAGCGCTCGGCGATACGGCCAGCCTCGATACCCCATTTTTGGGCGCCCATAACGTTACTTTCCAATCCGGCGTCTCCAGCTGGACAGACGACTTCAGCAGCGGCGGCGCTGTGATCGACGGCTATGACTCAACCGATCCCATCAACCTCAACAACCTTACGTTCCTCTACCAGGGCGACAATCCCAATAACGGCGCCAGCTCATACAACCTGATACCCTGGCAGCTCGGCCTGGCTACATCCAATGCCAATATTGCGGCAACAAATACATCCACACCGGCGGCTGCTTCTACCTTTACTCCGACAAGCACAGCCACCCCATGCGCCACGACGCCCATCACGCCATATATCCAGGTGAACGGCGGGGCATGGCAGCAAACAAACAGCGCTTCGGTAACCTCGACTGCCTCCACAGTGAACCTGGGCCCGCAGCCATTAACCGGCGGCTCCTGGAGCTGGAGCGGCCCCAACGGCTTCTCCTCGACATCGCGGGAGATCGACGTCATACCATTAAGCGCGGGCACCGACACTTTTACGGCTACGTATACTAATGCCTGCGGCCTAAAGTCAACTGAAGTTTTCACTATTACAGTGCAGGCCGCGGCTACAAACACGCCCACATATACATTTACATTCACAAGCACCAATACATTTACAAAGACGAACACGCCGACTTTTACACCAACAAATACATTTACAAAGACAAATACACCGGTGCCTCTGACAAATACGCCTACATACACGTACACGAAAACAAACACGCCGGTATTGCCGACAAACACGCCGATAACGCCGTCGGCAACACCTACGACGCCGGTTCCGACAAACACGCCGATAACGCCATCGGCAACACCGACAACGCCGGCTCCGACAAATACGCCAGTAACGCCGTCGGCAACACCGACAACGCCGGTTCCGACAAATACGCCGATAACACCGTCGGCAACACCTACAACGCCGGTTCCGACAAACACGCCAGTAACGCCGTCGGCAACACCGACAACGCCGGTTCCGACAAATACGCCGATAACACCGTCGGCAACACCTACGACGCCGGTTCCGACAAATACGCCGATAACACCGTCGGCAACACCTACAACGCCGGTTCCGACAAATACGCCAGTAACACCATCAGTGACACCGACGACACCAATGCCGACAAATACAAATACATTCACGCCAATACCGACCAGCACGCCGGTTACAGCATCGAATATCACGCTTCAGTTAATGAGCGGGGTCACGAGCGATACTACAAACAGCCCGCATCCGCAGATAAACGTGATTAACACAGGCACAACAGCGCTCAACCTTAACAATGTTGAAGTGCGCTACTGGTTCAATTGCGACTGCACATCGGGCCAGGCAATACAGGCCTGGGTTGACTGGGCAGGCGAAATGCCGTCAGGCACAAACGTAACTTCCGACATACAGGTAAGCGTGATGCCGACTACGCTCGGCACACAGACAAATTATATAAGCATAAAGTTTACGGGCGGGATAACATTACAGCCGAACCAGTATGTGCAGATACAGTCAAGGTTCAACAAGAACGACTGGAGCAATATGCTGCAGGACAATGACTGGAGCTATGCCGCATATACAAGCTTTACGACATGGAACAGGATAACAGCATATGAGAACGGAAGCCTGGTATGGGGACAGGAACCGTCTGCAGGCACAGGCGGCACTGCGCAGGTAGCGAGCGTATCAAGCAACCCGAACCCGTCGTCGTCAAGCAGCGGTTCGACAGTGACATATACAATATCCGGAAGCGGAGTGAGCGCTGCGGACGCAAACACAGTGTATTCGATACCCGACCCTGACGCAAAAGTGGAGATCAAGATATTCACGATAAGCGGCAGGCTGATATGGAAGAAAGAGCTTTCAGGAGTGGCAAACGTATCCACAGGCAAGCATGCAGTGAACTGGAACGGGAAGACAGCAGGGGGAGAAACGCTTGCGCCGGGCACGTATGTACTGAATGTGATAGTAATATCGAACGGACAGGTTTCAAGCAAGAACTTTGTGATAGTAATCCTGAAATAACCGTATATTTCAGGATTGGATAAAAGGGCTCCCGGCAATGCCGGGGGCCCGAACTACTGATCAAAACTTTAGCCGGGGAGGGCAAAGTGAGAAATAAGAAAGCCATAATACTATTAATCGGGATAATACTTTCCATTGCCTCCAATATAAACGCCGGTAACTGTACTGTCGACGCCACCACTACTTACCAATACATCCATTGTATCGGGGCGTCCAGCGCCTGGAGCAGCGTAGGCACCTGGGGACAGGTGTTATTTGCCGACGACAACATAAACGGGCATATCGGCCTTTCCTCGCTGAGGACACGCATTGACCCCACCGCCGATGTCAACGGCACCGGCGTGTGGAACAGCGAGCTGAATAACATAACCGCAGCCTATGCCGCCAACCCCAGCGTCCTTTTCTGGAGCACCGAGTGGTCGCCGCCGGCTGAATACAAGAGCAACGGCAGCGTCGACGGATACATAGTTAACCAGGGCGTCACCGTCGTCGGCAATTTTACCGGCTCAGACACCGGCTCCGGCGCCAACAGCGCCGACACCGGCTACGCAAGCTACCTGACCCAATACGTCCAATACTGCAAAAGCTATACAGGCGTGGACCTTTACTCCGTCTCACCCCAGAACGAACCCAGCTTTGTTGTAGACTACGAAGGCGCCAGCTGGACCTCGGGCCAGTTCGATATTTTCGTGCCTGTCCTGTACAGCGACCTGCAAAACGCCGGGCTTTCGACCAAGATCATGATCCCTGAACCGCCTAATGAATATGGCATGGGCCTGGCCTCCACCACCATGGACGACGCCAACGCGGCCCCAATGGTCGGCATCATTTGCACGCATCTTTACGGCACGTTCTACGACACCCTTTCCCAGTTCAATTTCACCCATGTGACGAACCAGGAGTTCTGGGCGACGGAGATCTCCGGCGAAACCGTGGCGTCCATATCGGCCGACATGACAGGCGGCCTGGCCGTGGCAGGCTGGGCTCACAGCAGCCTGGTCGAGGGACAAATGAACGCCTTCCATTACTGGTGGCTTAACGACCTTATCTATAATAACGCGCCAAGCTCGGCGTGCTATGCCCTGGGCAATTTCAGCAAATTCATAAGGCCGGGCTATTACCGCATGGCTGCGACCGAAGTCCCATCCACGGGCCTGCAGGTGAGCGCCTACAAGAACACCAACAGTACCTCGCCCACGGCCTTTGTAATCGTGGCAATTAACAACAACACATCGGCGGTGGACCAGACTTTCAACCTTAACAGCCTTAACGCAACTTCGGTCACGCCATGGCTTACCGACGTCGGCAACGGCCTGGTGGCGCAGGCCGCCGTACCTGTCTCGGGCAACAGTTTCACTTACCAGCTGCCGGCGTCCAGCGTAGTTTCCTTTGTGGGAGGAGTCACATGCACTTCGACGGCCATCACGCCATATATTCAGGTAAACGGCGGGGCATGGCAGCAGACCAACAGCGCTTCGGTAACCTCGACTGCCTCTGCAGTGAACCTTGGCCCGCAGCCAACAACCGGCGGCTCCTGGAGCTGGACAGGCCCCAACGGCTTCACATCCACAGCGCGGGAAATCGACAATATCCCCCTGGGCCAGGGATCAAACGTTTTCACAGCGGACTATACCAATACAAGCGGATGCATATCCGCAGAAACCTTTACGATATGCGCGCCCACGTACATTACGCCTTATGTGCAGGTAAACGGAGGGGCGTGGCAGCAGGGAGTCAACAGTGTTACGGTGACTTCGACTGCCTCCACAGTGAACCTGGGCCCGCAGCCATTAACCGGCGGCTCCTGGAGCTGGACAGGCCCCAACGGCTTCACATCCACAGCGCGGGAAATCGACAATATCCCCCTGAGCGCGGGCACCAACACCTTCACAGCGGCGTACACGAACACCTGCGGGGCAGCGTCCACGGAAATTTTTACGGTTTTAGTGCAGGCCCCGACTTTCACCGAGACTTTCACTATGACATCAAGCCCGACATTTACGCCGACAGTATCGCCAACATATACGGATACAGTGTCACAGACATACACATATACCGCGACAATGACTGCGTCGCCTACGCCTACGGCTGCGAGAACAAACACAGCGACGAATACGCCGACAAATACGGATACGGTTACAATTACAGAGTCTCCCCTGCCTTCGGCTACGGCGACCCATTCAGACACGGCTACGCCGACATTTACGCCGACAAATACGCCTTCATTCACAGTGACACTGACTTTCACGTGGACAGCTACTTTTACAGCTACTGATACGCCTGTGGTATCAATAACGCCCACTTATACAGCAACAATCTTCACGACAACGGTTACGCCTACATACACCATTTCGCCGTCAGCTACGCTGACAAGTACAGTAACGCCCACATTGACAGCGACAATGACAAATACTTTGACATGGACACCCACGCCCAGCCCCACATTCACCGGGACATTTACCGGAACATATACAGCCACATTAACCCGGACAAGTACGGCCCTGAATACCGCGACCCTGACAATAACAGGAACAAACACTATGTTGCCGACAGTCACAAGGACAATCACATGTACATATACGCCTACGCCGGCATTGACAAGCACTTTGGTAAATACCGCGACATTGACCGTAACCGCGACAAATATGATCCCGTCGCCTACAACAGCTCCGGTGTTCCCGAAAAAACCGAAGCTGTACCCCGATCCAATAAACCCCAACAGGGACCGGTATTTGAAAATTTCCTACGCCGTTGACGCGGGCACGGATTCCATAACAATAAAAATATACACAGCCGCTTTCAGGCTGGTAATGGAATATACCTTTGATGAAAACGACATGCCGGGAATAATGGAGCAGGGAATAGAATGCCCGGCCGGCAGGCTGAAAAATTTCAGCAGCGGCACATATTATTATTTGATAACCGCAAAATCAGGCGGCAAAACCACGGGCACGGCCGCGGATAAGTTTATTATTCTGAAATAAAACAAGAAAGCTAAATTTAAAACGGGGTGCTGCATGAAAGTAATTTTTAAGCAAATAATGATTGTAATTGCGCTTTTTACGGTGTGGGGCGGCGCGTACGCGGACCAGTACGCGGGAGAGTTTATGTCGACAGGCGTGGGAGCAAGGGCGCTTGCCATGGGCGGCGCCTTTGCCGCAGTGGCAGACGACGCGTCTACCATATACTGGAACCCGGCAGGCATGGCTGATACCAAAGGCGCTGAGGTGTCGAGCGTAAAAAGGATAAGCCAGTCCGGCGTAGACTCGAGTTACACCTATCTCAGCCTTGACTACAACAGCGGGGAAAATACAGGGGCATTCGGCGCAAGCTTTTTGAGCCAGTCGTTCGGCGGGATAATGATCACGGACACGCAGGGAAACCAGGTGGGCGGGCTGACAAGCGCAGGGGATAACGTGGTTTATTTATCCTACGCGAAGAAGCTGGCTGGCTGGGTTTCGGGCGGGCTGTCCCTTAAGGTCCTTTTCGGCAACTATCCTACGGGCAGCGGCTCGACAGGCTACAACGGCTTTGGCGAAGACCTCGGAATACTTATCGATATGGGACATCTCTCAGGTTCTTTAAACGGCCTGAAATTCGCGATAAACGCGCAGGACCTTTATACCACCATGAACTGGGGTTCCGGCGGAGGTTTTTCCGGAGGCATGGAAAGGGTGGAGCCGAATATAAAATTAGGGCTGGCTTACCTGCCTTTCAGCGACGTGATGAAAGCGCTGGACAGCAGGGTCACACTGGCGGCGGATTACGACTCCGAGTACAGCGGCGCGTACCACCTGGGCGCGGAATACCTGTGGAACGGGATGATAGCCCTGCGCGCGGGCGTGCAGAACTATATCAGCTATACATTGGAATTGCAGCAGGAAGCAGGGTGGTCGCTCGGCGGCGGAATAAAATGGTATTTTTTGGAAATTGACTACGCTTTTATAAAGAGCGAGATATCGCCTATGCAGTATATATCCTTGATGGGGATTTTTTAACCCGTGTTTTTAAAAAACCCAATAAATCAGATAAAAAATTCAGGCTTACACTGCCCAAATATCCGCATAAAATACTGTATGCGCACTTTGCCCTGTACCCGCCCAAAACAGATATTTTTATAAGTAGAATTAAGTCAGGAAATAAGAGATCCCCAATGTTGCTGAAAAAACCAGAGGTATGCTATTATTTCACTGAACATCCGGCGTTAGAAAATACATATTGAAATAAAACGTTGACACTGTATAATATAAGTGAAAATGATTTACAGGAAGGACAAATGAAAAAGCGCTTTAAAAGAATATCAGTTTTTTTGGGCATAGCTGTTGTTTTGTTTGCGGCCAGCGTCACTGTCCTGCACCACCATCCCCTTGACAAGCCGGACAAAGACCATGACTGCGAAATATGCAAGTTTATTACCACCGCAAATGCCACGATACTGCCTGCAGTTGTATTTTTGTGGATGCTTGCGGTTTTTGCGGCAAAAATTAAACTCTCAAACAAGGGAATTTCTTCTGAAAACGTAAAAACATACTCCTCGCGCGCACCTCCTTTAATCCTCCTATAAATTTTTTGTCACCATAAGCCGGAAGGAACCAGGTAAGACATAATACCGATTGTATTATATGTATTTTATTGTATTCCTGTTTTGCTTTCCGGAAAATTTCTCTGGAAGCTCCGGCTGACAGGCTGATAAAAAATACGGCGGATTCCAACTTCGCTTTGCCGAAACAAAACAGTACTGTTTTTAGGCAAGGTTTGAGAAGAAATAAAACTGCCGTACTATTCTCCCATAAATTAAATCCCGTACCTTATATATTTTTTTATATTATTTTTAAAGAGAGGAAAATATGAAAATACTTGAGATAGAAAAAATGAAAAAAACATTCCGTTCGCCTGAGGGCGTTACGAATGAAGTGATAAACATCAAAAGTTTCGGCATCGAGGAGTGCGAGCAGACGGCCCTTGCGGGCGAGAGCGGCTCGGGAAAGACTACTTTACTCAACCTCATAGCCGGAATACTCAGGGCGGATAAAGGAAGCATAAGGTTCGCAGGTATCGACATGGAAACGCTGGACGAAAGCAAACGCGACCTTTTAAGGGCGCATGCAATGGGCTATATTTTCCAGACGTTCAACCTTTTGCAGGGATATTCGGCAATCGAGAACGTCATGCTCGGCATGATGTTCGGGCCCGGCGCGGACCATGCTACTGCGGCTTCTTTGCTCGAGAGGGTAGGGCTGAAGAAATATTTCAACTACCTGCCGAGGCAGATGTCGGTCGGGCAGCAGCAGCGTGTGGCTGTGGCAAGGGCGCTTGCGAACAATCCAAAACTTGTGCTGGCGGACGAACCCACAGGGCACCTTGACCACAAGCGGGCCAAGGAGTCCCTGAACCTGATAAAAGGAATATGCAAGGAAAAAGGCGCGGCGCTCCTGCTTGTGAGCCATGACCGCGACGTGCTTGCCAGCTTTAGTTCCGTAAAAGAATTAAGCTCGATAAATTCCACGGGAAAGGCAGGGGATTAACCATGTTCAAAAACATAAAAAACCTTTTTTTTCTCGTCGGCCACAGCATGAAACAGCATGCATTATCAACCGGCATTACTGTGCTGTCAGTCGCTCTTGCAACCGGGCTTACCATGTCGGTTTTTTCCATACAGTACCAGACACGGACGGCTTTTATCGGCGGTAACGCAGGATATGACGCAGTGCTGGGAGCCAGGGGAAGCCAGTTGCAGCTTGTGCTTAACTCGGTTTACCAGCTTGAAACATCACCGGGAAATATACCATGGTCGCTTTACCAGGCCGTCAAAAACGACCCGCGCGTTGCGCTCGCAATACCATACGCAGTGGGCGACAATTATTACGGCTACAGGATAGTAGGCACCACGGATGAGATATTCACCAAGTTCGAGTACCAGGCAGGGAAACATTTCACGGTCAGGCAGGGCGGGAAGTATTTCGACCCGGCAAAAAAAGAAGCCGTGATAGGAAGCTATGTGGCGGAGAAGACAGGGTTAAAAGAAGGCTCGCAATTCAGGCCGTACCACGGGCTGTATTTTGACCCGAACATGCAGCACGAGGAAATTTTCACGATAACAGGAGTGTTAAAGCCTACAAACACGCCCTCGGACAGGGTGATATGGATACCGATAGACGCTGTTTACAGGATCAAGGGCCATGTGCTGCGCGGCAGCGGAACCGAATATACGGCATCGGCAGGCGCCGAAATACCGGACGCGGTCAAGGAAGTAAGCGCGGTCATGCTCAAGTTTTACAGCCCGCAGGCGGGTTTCATGCTCGACCAGACAATAAACAGGCAGGGAAAAGCGGCAACGCTTGCGTGGCCCATAAGCAGGGTAATGGCCGAGTTTTTCGACAAGCTCGGCTGGGTCTCAAAAGTACTCACGCTTGTCGCGTACCTTGTAATGCTCGTGGCAGCGGCATCCATACTTGCGAGCCTTTACAATACAATGAACGAGAGGCGCAGGGAATTTGCTATTTTGCGCGCGCTCGGCGCAAGGCGGGCAAACATGTTCTCGTCCATAGTGCTTGAAGCGGCTGTGATAGCAGGCGCAGGTTCCATAGGCGGTTTTGCGGTCTACTGGGCGGTTTTTACGCTTGCTTCGCTTATCGTAAGGCAGCAGACCGGAGTTGTGCTTGATGTTTTCAGCATGCATTTCTCGCTGGCGGCTGTGCCTGCCGGCATGACTTTGCTGGGCGCGCTGTCGGGATTTGTCCCCGCAATGAAAGCCTACTCCACGGATGTTGCGAGGAACCTGGACCCGGTGTCCTGAGAAATAAGGAGACAAAAAATGAAAAAAAACAATTTCCAAATCCCGGCGGTTATATTACTGCTGTTCATATCCGCAGCAGGCGCGCTTTTTGCGCACGAACACAAACCGCCGCACAACGGCACGCTGGTCGAATTCGGCGAGGAATTCGCGCACCTGGAGCTTTTGCTTGAGCCGGACAGCGGGAAACTTACAGGGTATGTGCTTGACGGGGAAGCTGAAAACCCGGTGCGGCTGCAGCAAAGCTATATACGCTTGAAGCTTTCCATAAACGGCAAGCTGCTTCTGCTGGACCTTAAAGCAACGGCAAGCCCGCTTACAGGCGAAGTAAAGGGCGACACCTCGGAATTCTCTGCTGTCTCGAAGAAATTAAAAGCCGTAAAACAATTTTCGGGAACAGTAGTGCTGATTAAAGCCAGGGGAGAAACTTTCAGGAACGTTAATTTTATATATCCGGAAGGAAACGAAGTCAAGAAAGCCGGTGAGACAGGGCAGGAGAAGTAAATGAATTTCAGATACGCAAAATATTTATTGAGGTATGCGGGGCTTGCGGCTGTCGTGCTGCTTCTATTGTCCGATGTTTCAATAATGGAAATGCAGACAAACGCAGCAACAATTACGCCGGGAACGCCGGCTCCCGTCACAAACGCAACCGACGCGAAGGTAGAGTCAATGCCGAACCCTGTGACCGCGTACCCGATGATGGAAGGATACCCGCTTGTAACCTGGGAAACCCTTGCGGGGTACGCGTACGACGTACCCACTCTTGCGGACCAAAATTATGAAAAAGTCAGGCTCAAAAAAAAGAAAAAGCCCATCCCGGGGTTTATTACTGCGCTTAACGGCAAAGAAATAGCCATAATGGGCTACCTGATACCGCTGGAAACGGACTCAACCGGAGAATACTCGATGGAATTTATGATTGTGCGCAGCCAGATGACCTGCTGTTTCGGCGTTGCGCCCAGGCTGAACGAATGGGTCATGGTAACAATGAAAAAAAACAAAAGAGTCAGGGACATAATGGATGTGCCGACAATGGTATTCGGGACATTCGAAGTCGGGGAGAAATATGAGGAATATAAAGGCTGGAGCCTTTACAGGATGGCTGCGGACAAGACAGAGGTGCAGCATGTGCTGCAGTAAAAAAATGGTACAAACCATTAAAAAAAGGAGAACAAAATGAAAATTCATGAAAAGTTGATTTTGCTTGTGTTTGTTTTTTTTGGTGTTTTTGTTTCAAACGTTTTTGCCGGCGTGGAGGGCGCCCTGTCCGGGACCGTCCTGGACGACAAGGGCATAGCAGTGCCAAACGCCAAAATAACCATAACCGGAAACGGCATTGAAAAAGATCTGACTTCTTCAGCCACAGGGACTTTCAGGGCATTCCCTTTGACAATAGGGAACTACAAAATCAGCGTAAAGGCAGACGGGTTCATCGCATACGAGGATACTGTCGCTGTCTCGGAAAACACGTCATCCCTGGAGATACACATGTCGCCGGCAGAAATGCAGATGACCGTGACTGCCAAGCTGCACCTCGTAACTCCTGATGCAAACAGCAGCAGGGATATTAATTCCGGCGACATAGACCAGCTTCCGGAAGGCGCTACTACCAGCCTTCCAAAGCTGCTCTATACCACCACGGCAGGGTTCGTGGAGGGTTCTTTTAATCAGGTATTTACCCGGGGCAACCATGCCAATTTGCAGTACCAGATCGACGGGATACAGCTGCCGGATTCGGTCGGCGGCTCATTCGGCGAGGCTTTTGCGCCCGTCAATATAGACCATATGGAAATCCTTACAGGCGGCCTGCCTGCGGAGTTCGGCACGCGCATGGCCGGCGTTGTAAATATAGTGACAAAGTCAGGCACGACCCAGCCCGGAGGGGAAATCGGCCTGGGGTACGGTTCCTATGACCAGGCTTCATCCTACGCCAATTACGGAGGCTCGGACAGCTCGGGCGCTTTTCACTATTTCTTTTCTGCCAATGCTTCTTCGACCGACAGGGGGCTGGACACGCCGGCTCCTGCAAATATCAACGCGGACCAGGACGGCGGCAGCGAGCAGGCAATACACGACAAGAGCTATGGTTCGGACATGTTCATGAAACTGGACTGGCAGGCCGACAACATGGATAAATACTCGCTGGTGGCCTTCACCGAGAACAAGTTTTACCAGATACCGGACTATGACAGTTCTTTTGACCCGGGAGGCGCCAACTTCGGGTACTTCGAGGGCCTGACCGACATCTACGGGAACGGCCCATTCAATTACGTGCCTTCGAACACAAACGACACCCAGGCGGAATCTAATAAATACGTCGAACTGGCATGGAAGCATATCTTCGACGAAAGCTCCTTTATCCAGATATCTCCTTACTGGAAGCAGTCAAACCTTACTTTTACCAACGACCAGGCAAATGACCTTGCCGCAGCCAATAACAATAATCTGGCGGAACAGCTTGGCGGCATAAACGTGTCCTCTTTTTCCGAGGACCGCACCAGCAACAACTACGGGGCGCAGGTGGATTATTCCTGGCGGCCTAACGACAACAACCTGATAAAAATCGGGGGCCAGGCGCTTATGTCCCAGTCAATCGGGCCCGTCTCGGTTATCGAAGCCACCAACTCGGGCACAGGAGCAGGCGCTGTGCTGAACCAAAGCAGCGATAATTCCACGGACACGGGATTCCAGGAAGGCATCTACGCGCAGGACGACCTGACTATTTTCAGGTGGCTGGTGCTGAACGCGGGCCTCAGGCTCGACGGAACCCAGTTCAAGTTCCCGGATACCACGTCGCAGGACGGCCTGCTGGAACCGCGCGTGGGGTTGAGCTATATACCCACAGACTTTACCAAGTTCCACGTATTTTACGGAAAGCTTTTTATGCCTGCGCCTCCTGAGGATTTGAGGGATACTTTCATCAGGTTTGGAGAGGGGAACCAGCTGGCGCCGTACGACATCAAGGCCGAGAAGGACGATTATTACGAGGCTGGAGTGGCGCAGCAGGCAGGGGACCAGCTGTTTACGCTCAACTATTATTACAAATACGCAGTCAACATGCTGGACGAAACGCAGCTGCTGAACACCGCAATATCCGAGCCTTACAACTTCGCGTCGGGATATGCTTACGGACTGGAATTGTCCGCGCGCGGCACTATCGCCAAGGACTGGTCGGACTTCGCCAACTACTCATACGAGATTGCAAAAGGCCAGGGAATAAGCGGAGGGCTGTTTGCTTTCCCGATCGGGGAAGCGCCCCAGCCGGGTTACCAGTTCCTCGACCACTGCCAGATACATACGGCGAACGCAGGCGTGACATACAATCCCGGCGATGTCTGGGTGACAGTGGAAGGGCTTTTCGGCAGCGGCTTAAGCACAGGGCCCACAAACAACGACAGGCTGCCGTCGCATTTAACCGCGGACCTGACACTGGGATACGCCTTTAAAAAAGACAGCAATCTTGCGGGAATAAAGGCCAGCCTGGACGTGCTGAATGTCTTCGACACACCATATGTAATTTTTATCGATAACGGATACAACGGCAACCACTACGAGAACGGCCGGGAATTCATTTTCCACCTGGCAAAGGAGATCTAACATAACTGTATGCGCCGGCCGGGTTTGAAAACCGGCCGGCGTTTTACCGGTCTTTTAATAAAGAAAAGGAGAAACAATGAACAATATTTTTGACGGTTTGAAATTTCTTTTCCGCGGCGGGTTCATGATGATCCCACTGCTTATTTCGTCGCTGATAGCTTTAACCATTATTATTGAACGCTGGAAAGCATTCCACAGGCAGTATGTCACACCGATTGATTTTATGCAGAATATCCTCGGCAAGGTGCGGGAAGGAAAAATATCCGAGGCAATCGGGATTTGCAACGGGAAGAAAATCCCGGTAGCTGCCGTGATGAAGGCAGGGCTCGAGCATTTCTGCAACCCAATGGCTGAGATGGAAATTGCCATGAAAAACGAAGGCGAGAGCTGGGTGCCTCAGCTGGAAAAAAGGGTGCATGTGCTGGATACCACAATCACCATCGCGCCTTTGATGGGGCTGCTGGGCACAATCATGGGGATGATGGGGTCTTTCAAGGCCCTGAACCAGAGCGGCGTGGACGACCCGTATGCCATTACGGGCGGCATTGCCGAGGCTTTGATAGCCACTGCGACCGGGCTGGTCATTGCCCTTATGTGCGTGATAGCCAACAACTATTTCAACACGCTGGTAAAAAACTGCATTTACGAAATGGAGTCGGCAGCTTCACGGCTCCTGGAAGAACGGATGGGCTCTGAAAGGCGGGAAAGCTGATGCAGATACGACAAAGGCCGATCAAAAGAGTGCGCATAGAGATTATCCCTATGATTGACGTGATTTTCTTTTTGCTGGTGTTTTTCATGGTAACATCGCTGGCCATGACCAGGATAAACAGCATAAAAGTGGCGCTGCCGAAAACATCCGGAGCGCCGGAAAACATGAAGCAAAACATCATACTTACGGTCAAAAAGGACGGGTCCCTTATGGTAAACAAAACGCCTGTGACACTGGATACCCTGGGAAGCAGGCTGGTCGCAGAGATGCAGGCTGACCCGCAGGGCGTGGTAATCGTGAACGCCGACGAAGGGGCAGGTTACGGGCTTGTGGTGCAGGCAATGCAGAAAGCCAAGGACGCAGGAATACGCAAGTTTGTGCTGGCTGCCGAAGCAGGCAAGGGGAAATAACCATGCCGGTAAATTACTATAATACAGCACAGGACCGGCTGCAGCTTTTCCGGGCAGCCGAGACAGCAATACTTGTGGAAATCGGTTTTTTCCTTTTGCTGGGTTTATTGCACCTGCCGGTTTTCCATGGCTCTTCAAGCGAGTCCCAGTATGTGGATGTGCAGATACTCAAACTGCCGGCAGACGCGCATTTGACCGGGGCAACGGCAACCACGGCTGACGATGAAATTGTATTTAATCCCAAAAGAAAACCTTCAAAAAAGGCAATCAAAAATAAGCCCCGGAACCTGCCTGAGCAAAACCAGGTAAACCAGGGGCCGGCTTTCGGGCCCACGCACGGGCCTGTGGCGCTTTATTCGCCTGCTCCCGCAATACCGGATTACCTGAGGAGCCAGTATCTAAAGGCCAGTGTGGTGATAGAGTTCCTCATAACAGCAGGGGGCGAGGTCACGCCGAGGCTTCTAGATTCCAGCGGCAATGACGAGCTGGACGCAATTGCCTTAAACACCGTGAAAAAATGGCAGTTCAAGCCTGCGGCAAATAACAATGTGCCTGTCGATTCCAAGGCGCGGCTCAGGATTTTATTCGAGGTTAAATAGGAAATATATTTTTTTATTTCGCTATAATTAATGGCGGCAACTGTTAAAAAAAGGGGTTGTTTTTATATGACGAAATTCGAAAAAGCTTTCTGGCAGCATAGAGGACATAAAGGCCATAGAGGTTGACTACGCTTTTATAAAGAGCGAGATATCGCCTATGCAGTATATATCCCTGATGGGGATATTTTAGGCCGCGAATCCACCGACAAAGTTGGTGATCTCCTCTCCCTCGACGGGAGAGGACAAAGGAGAGGGTGAAGTAGCGGCAATAACTATACTTTGATTTAAAAGATAGATACGAAATAAGGAATAATAGTTTTTTGTAGTCAGGCGTTGGAGGCGTGAAGTTACACAGTATTAGCTGCTGCTTCACCCCATCCCGTTCCTGTTAAAAAATGCATATTATAAATTTTGTTGACACTTATCAGTGAATATTCCGCAGGAATATTCACTGCCTATACTTAACAAATACTTAAATGAGTGGCACTAAAACTTTTTCGTTAAAAAAAAATACAAAAATTTGGAACCAAATTTTACAGGATTTGTCTAAACAGGAGGTGAGGAAAGGAGATAAACCTAATGAAAAAAATTAACGTAATTATGATTGCCCTGATTATTATCGCGTGCATGGCTGCTTCCTGCCGGAATTATAAGAATCCAACAACACCGTACGTTGCCAATGCGGTGACGTCAGTCGCGACAGGCGTAAGTTTTACTCCTACAAAAACGCCGACATTTACCCCGACCTTTACTGAAATATGCTCAATAACCGTTACCTGTGACGCTTCAATCACAAAAACGCCGTCTTTGACCTGCACAATTACCGAAACCAGCGTAATATCGGCGACACAGATACAAACGCAAACCTGCACCGAAGAAGACACCCAGGCGCCCTCTTTGACCTGCACAATGACCGAAACGCAGACCTGTACCGAACAGGATACCCAAACGCCGACTCCGAGCATGACTTTTATCGTGAACCCGACAAGCACAAAAACCTATGTGCCGTCAGCTACCGGAACAATGCTCCCGGTAAGCGATACGCCGACAATCACGATAACAATGACAGAAAGCCCGGTTGTGTCATCAACAATGACGGTTGTTTGCTCAATAACGATGACGCAGACTTTTACAGATACATGCACAGCTTCCGTTACGCCTACATTTACAAAAACATTAACTCAAATAATAACCCCTACATTTACAATAACTCCAACCATTGCTGTTTTTATGTGGAATTGTGTTGGTCCCGGGATTACACCTGTTAACACGCCTCTCGCTATAGCAGTTGATAACAACAATAACGGAGTATATGTTACGGAATTTTATAACCCGACTTTGGGCACTTTTAATTATATGGTTCAGGAATATGATTTTAACGGGAATCCAATAACCCAATGGGGAAGCATTGGGAGCGGAAACGGGCAGTTTAACGGCGATACAATGGGATTCGGGATAGCAGTGGATAATACCGGAGCATATATATATGTCGTAGATACCGGGAACAACAGGGTACAAAAATTCGACACGAATGGCAATTATATAAGCCAATGGGGAACTGCAGGAACCGGCAACGGGCAGTTTAACGGCCCGAACTGGGTTGCAGTGGATAATACAGGCTCAATATATGTTTCGGATAACGGAAACGACAGGATACAAAAATTTGATTCAAATGAAAATTATATAAGCCAGTGGGGGACTTCAGGAAGCGGCAGCGGTCAGTTTAGTTTATATGATGGCGGAGGAAGCGCCGGAGGTATAGCTGTGTATAACGCAGGCTCAGTTTTATACGTCGCAGATACCGGAAATAACAGGATACAAAAATTCGATTTAAACGGCAATTATTTATTGCAATGGGGAAGCCTGGGGACCGGAAACGGCCAGTTCCGCTACCCCTGCGGGATTGCGGTAAACAACACAGGCTATGTATTTGTCAGTGATACCTTTAATGATGACACTAATAATATATGGTATAACAGGATAGAAGAATTTGATTCAATGGGCAATTATATAGCGCAATGGGGGGTATGTACAGAGCCATGCGGAAACAACTTTATGCAGTTTTTTAATCCCGAAGGAATTGCGATAAACAACGCAGGTTCGGTATTTGTGGCAGATTCAGGAAACTCAAGGATACAAAGATTCACGCCGTAATTAGCTGTGGAAACAAAGGAGGTCTTGATATGAAGAGAATATGGTTTTTTTCAGCAATAATAATCTTAACCGGGATAATAATTATCAACGGGTGCAGCAGGAAATTAGCGGCTCCGACAATACCGGCGGAAAAAAATACTGCTGCAGCAACAAATACGCCTACGCAGACACAACAATCACCGGTATTCACATATACGAAAACACCTGCAGCGACGGCGACGGCAACATACACACTGACAAATATCCAGACAGCAACCGCGCAAAATACAGGAACTTCAACGAATACACCGGTTCCTCCCGGTTCAACATGCACAAGCACTACTACTATTTCACCAACAACAAGGATATTAATGACATGCACCTCGCAAGATACAGCAACTGCAACAAATACACCGCCCCCCCCTGGCTCAACTGATACCGTAACCCCCACAATAACAGTCACAGTCCCGGTATTTTTTGCGGCAAAAATATCAGGCGGATTTTATCATAGCCTGGCATTGAAAAGCGACGGCACGTTGTGGGCAACAGGTTATAATGGTACCGGAGAACTTGGGCAGGGAAATACAATTAACAGCTGCGTATTTGTGCAGGAGTTGTCAGGTGTAAGCGCATGTGTTGCAGGGTATCATCACAGTTCGGCATTAAAAAATGACGGGACATTGTGGATAACAGGAGGCATCGACGCTTGTGGTGACGTAATATATCATTCATTTACGCAGTTATTGACAGGAGTGAGCGCCATTTCAGGAAAGGGGACTTTTACTTTAGCGCTAAAAAATGACGGCACTTTATGGGGAATTGGAGACGGTGAAGAAGGTCAACTTGGTCTGGGGGTCGTGAACATTGATTCATTTGAGCAGGTATCAGATATGACAGGAGTAATTGCGATAGCAAGTGGAGGGTCGCACAGCTTTGCGATAAAAAGCGACGGAACATTGTGGGCGACCGGGCTTAATGAATGCGGGGAACTTGGCATAGGAAATACCATTACAAGTTATACATTTACACAGGTACCTGGAATGACCGGAGGAATTACTGCTATTGCGGCAGGAGACCTTCATAGCCTGGTGTTAATGAATGACGGGACACTGTGGGCAACAGGAAATAATCAAAGCGGACAACTTGGCACAGGCGATCTTATAACCAGGACTACATTTGTACAGGTAATGACAGGAGTTATTGCAATGGATGGCGGGGAGTACCAAACTATTGCATTAAAAAGCGACGGGACGTTATGGGGTGTGGGTATGAATTATGATGGAGAGCTTGGAACAGGGGATACGAATAACAGGTCTACATTTGTACAGGTCCTTTCCGGGGTAAGTGCGATTGCAGAAGGAGAGTTCCACAGTCTGGCAATAAAAAATGACGGTTCGCTGTGGGCAACCGGGTTTAATGGAGATGGGGGGCTTGGAACAGCAGACAACAACAACAGGTATACATGGACACAAATAGGTCAGTATTAATCTTTTAAATAATCATATATTAATATTCAAACTGCCCAAAAGCCCGGGGTTTCCAGCTCCGGGATTTTTCTTTATATAGGAAAAAGAATTATGATTAGTAGAGACGACCCGCCGGGTCGTCTCTACGGATATACCCCCTTTAACAAAGGGGGTGCAGGGGGTTTTAGGACAACAACGCGGAACCTGAGACAGGTTGCAAACCTGTCTCTACGATGGATAAAAATACGGAAGGCCGCGGGCCTGGCCGCCGCTTTGCTTTCGCAGGGACAGGCCCCTGCGCCTGTCTCTGCGAAAAAAATGAGGCAGGGATAAGTGCAGGCCCGGTCCCGGCCGGTGTACAACGGTAACACAAAAACCGGCTTATCAAGCCCGCTTTTTTAAACAAACCTCTTGACTTTACTCAATAGATTGAGTAAAATTACTCAATGAATTGAGTAATTAAAGGAGGCGATTCAATGTACAAAAGAAAAATCTTCACGGAAATTATAAAAAGGTTTGACGAGCCAAGGCGGTTCATACAGGTCCTTCACGGCCCGCGGCAGGTGGGAAAAACGACACTTGCTTCACAGGTCATCAAAGAAATAAAAATGCCGTTCCACTATGTCGTGGCTGACGAGCCGGATTTAAAAAGCCGCTCATGGATAGATCAGGAATGGGAAGCGGCAAGGCTCATGGCCGGGAAGAATGGAGGTAATGTACTTCTTGTTATTGACGAAGTGCAGAAAATAGAAGGGTGGTCGGAGACGGTAAAAAAGCTGTGGGATGAGGACACGGCCGCAAAAAGAAAAGTATACGCCATGTTGCTCGGCTCTTCACAGCTGCTTATTGGAAAAGGGCTCGGAGAGAGCCTTGCAGGCAGATTTGAGGCGATTAATATAACTCACTGGTCGTTTGAGGAAATGCAGCAGGCTTTCCGGTTTGGGTTTGAGGAATACATATATTTTGGCGGTTATCCGGGCGGAGCGGCCCTGATCAAAGAAGGCGACCGCTGGGTCAGTTATATTACAGGCTCGCTTATAGAGTCCACAGTTTCAAGGGATATACTGCAAATGACAAGGGTTGATAAACCGGCCCTGTTAAGGCGTTTGTTTCAGCTTGGCTGTGTATATTCGGGCCAAATTCTGTCTTTCCAGAAAATACTTGGACAGCTGCAGGACACGGGGAATACCACCACGCTGGCGCATTATCTTGATTTGCTGAGCGGCGCAGGATTGCTCTGCGGCCTGCAAAAATACGCGGGACAAAAGGTAAGACAGAGAGGATCGAGCCCAAAGTTTCAGGTGATGAATACCGCGCTTATCAGCGCTCAGTCATCAATAGATTTCTCCGCGGCAAAAGCGGACAGGGAACTGTGGGGAAGGCTTTCCGAGTCGTGCGTTGGAGCGCACCTGGTAAATTTGACAAAAGGAACCGGCATAGAAGTTTTTTATTGGGCAACTGCCGACCGCGAAGTTGATTTTGTCCTGACGTGCGGAGACAAAATAATCGCCATTGAAGTAAAAAGCGGCAGGAACAAACAAAAGTTGTCGGGAATGGAAGCATTTTCAAAGGAATTCAAGGTCAACAGAAAATATCTTGCAGGTACAGGAGGAATTCCTTTTGAGGAATTTCTTAAAATAAAACCGGAAGATTTATTTTAATCCCGCTCCGCGAAAGCCCCGCTAATAGTATGACAGCGTTTCGGGGCTGCAACCCGGCTTAACCGCCGCTTTGCTTTCGCAGGGACAGGCCCCTGCGCCTGTCTCTTTTTCTGACACGGGGACAGGGCCCCGTCTGGCAGTATTTGCAGGGGCGGCATTCCAATGCCGCCCGAAATCCGGAAGTAACGGACAGGACTGGAGTCCTGTCCCTACAAAAGCAAAATTCGTATGGGGATAAAAAATATTGACAATGTATTTCCATGTGCTATACTCTTTTTATTGGTGGAAAATAAAGCCGTAGGAGGAATGGAAATATGAAGATACAGATTTCAAAGATTCATCCCAACCCAAACAATCCCAGGAAAGTCATAACCCAGCAGGACATTGACGGTATGGCTGTGTCATTTGGTGAGGTCGGACAGAAGAATTCCATAAAAGTGTGCCCGGATGGCAAGGGCGGGTTTGAGCTTATAAGCGGGCATGTGAGGCTGTTGGGAGCGCAGAAGCTTGGCTGGACAGAGATTGAGGCCATAATCCTGGAAAACCTGTCTGAAGAGGAAAAGATGGACATTGCCATGCTCGATAACCTGGGAAAGGAGACGTTCTGGCTGGACCTATATATATGGATAGAGGCCAGGATGGCCAAAAGCCCGGATTTGACCCAAAAACAGGTGGCAGACAGGGTAGCGAAAAGCCAGCAGTATGTCAGTATTTCCCAAAAAGTCTTGTCATTATTGGGAAAATCGGCACGGGAAGCAATTTACCAACAGTTAGTAAAAACACCGGATTGGCAGGTCACAATGAGGACTGTTATAGCCCTTACCGACATTGCAAGGGGACAGGCTGACGACCAGGACAGGGTGGAGCGGGCATTAAAGGTGGTTCTGGACAGGCAAATGACCGAGCAACAGGTAAAAAAACTGGTGGCATGGGTCAGGAAGGGCAATACGCCTGAAAGCTTCCCTGAAAGCGGCAAGACCGAGACTGTCAAGGGAGCCAAACAGCAGAACTTTGACCCGGATGACCCTTATGCTGATTTGTGGCAGGGCCTGCCCAATAACGTGCAGGCGCACAAGACAACCAAAGGGTATAAAATAACAATAAACGTGGCTGATACTCTTGCGCCAATGGCAGCCTATGGGGCAATGGCGGCTGTAGAGGGACTGAAGCTGAAGCAAAGGCCGGCAGAGGCAGGAAACGGCAATATGTTCGCCGAACAGCTGCCTTCTATATATGATAGGGCACTGGGCATGGCCGGGGAAGGTCAGAAGAGCAGAGGGGCGGAAGAGCGGAGGGTTGGAGGATCACAAGAACAGAGGGTTGGAGGGTCGGCAAACGCGGGTTCAGGAGTTTTAAACTCAGGGAGTAGCCCTGTAGGAATGCCAATCAGTTTTTCAGGTATTTTTCATCATCTTATCACTGCTGCCTCAAATCATGCTCCGAAGACCATTTCCGGCAAGATACTAAAATGGATAGTGATGTGGGTGATTGGAAGGTTAGAAGGTCGGAAGGTTGGAGGGTTGGCAAAGGCGGAAGAGCAGAGGAATGGGAAGGAAGGGGTAAGTGGCAAGGGGAATGGGATAAGTGAAGCCCAAATTCCAAACTCCGGAAATTCCAAATTGAGTAATTCCCGCCGCACGGTAGTTATAGTCCTTATCGTTGCGGCCGGTATATTTGCCATGCGGATTATACCGGTTATTATGCATAGGATGGCCGCATCTTTTATAGCGCAAAAGCCCGCGCTTATGCCGGCTGTCACGCAAATCAGTACTGCTTCTTATGCGCAGGCGCCTGTATCCGTAGAAACTACGGAAAGCAAGCCAGCATACAAACCGGCTGTTAAGCCAAAAGACAAGGCAATAAGCAAGAAGCCTCATACGGAAGAGGTGTATGCCGCGGCAACGCCGTCTGTACCTTATGATATGAGCGGGGAATGGAAACAGGCAATGAAGGATTTTAAGCAAAAGAATTACGAGGGCGCGCTTTTGTGGCTTGGCAAGGCAGAAGACATATACGGCGATAAGCCGTATATCTGCAAATATATAGCTGACTGCAAATATAACCAGAGCGATTTTAATGAAGCGGAAGAATATTATAAGGAATACCTTGAAATGAACCCGGGAGACAAGGGCGCACAGGAGAAGATTAAAAAATGCGAGTCTGAACTGGCTCTTCCGCCGGCGCCTGACGGGATGGAGGCAGGGAAGTGAGAAGAGCAGAAGATTGGAGGGTTGGATGGTTGGCAACTTCGGATGATCAGAAGAATGGAAGTTCGGAGGAATGGCAAAGGAGGGAAAAACGGAGAGATGGAAGGTCAAAAAGATGGAGAGTTGGCAAATGATGGGGCAGGAGTTTTGAACTCTGGGAATGCCGAATTCCGAACTCCTGAATTACTGAATCGCCTGTTTTGGCGAAGATGGATCTTGAAAAAAATTAAAAAGGATATTTGATTGGAATCCCAAATGGAGGAGAATTTTAAGTAATAGACTTTAAGGTGTCACATTTTGTGATACCTTGCGCTAAAGGCCGAAATGTTAAAATAAGGGAGCTGATCTTTTGAAGAAAGGTGCAAAGAAATTATGGAATCATTTCAGGAAATAATCCTGAGATTCCGGGGATTTGTAAGGCAATAATATTATTTGACTTACTTTATTTATGGACGTAAGATAATTACAAAAGGAGGCAATTCCCGTGTATACAATAACAATATCACAAAAAGGACAGGTTGTACTGCCGGCGGCCATAAGAAAAAAATACAACCTCAAAAAAGGAACGAAACTTTATATCGAAGAAGAAGAAGGCGGCATCCTGATGATGCCCGGCGGGACGGAGCGCATATCCGCAATGAAAGGCTCGTTAAAATCAAACGGATCGGTTACGGAGTTTTTGCTTCACGAGCGCAGGGCTGAATACAAGGGCATGGAGAAAAAATGGAAAGAATAGTCCTTGATACGCACGCGGCGGCGGCATTCTTTTACAATGAGCCGGGCGCCGACAAAGCCGAAAAAACGATAATCAGCGCACTGGCCGGCAGCGGAAAAATATTCATGTCGGCGGTAAATTACGGGGAATTATTTTATGCCGTCCTGAAAAAATCAGGCAGGAAAGCGGCAATGAAAGCCGTACATATGCTTGACGCTGTCCCGGTCGGTATTATAGATGCCGATAAAAACCTGTCGCTTCTGGCCGGGAGCATCAAAGCCGATAAAAGAATGTCTTACGCGGATTGTTTTGCGGCAGCAACGGCAAAGATATTGAATGCCGTGCTTTTGACCGGGGACCCGGAGTTTAAAGAAGTTGAGAAAGAAATAAAAATAATGTGGATTTAGGGTAAGAATGAGGTGAAGTGGTAAGTCAGGAGGAAGGGATGAAGAAAAAGTTCAAGGTTCAAAAGGTCAATGCTCAAGGTTCAAGTTTCCGGAATACCGAATGCCAAATTCTAAATGCCAAATAGTTTTTAATTTAGCGCTTGTCTGCCTCGTGCTTTTTAACTGCGGGTGCGCAAGCATAGCCCTGCCTGAAATCAAGCCAACTGCTTTATGCGAAAAACAACTCGCGCCAAAATGCTCAGGCGGCAGCATCCAGATAGACGGCAAGGATGTTGAAACAAATGAAGAGCTTAAAGCCCGGCTTTTTAACCAGCCCGGCAGTACAGAAAGCTTTAAAAATTTTGCAAGCAGCAGGGCCGCGGTAAATAATTTGATTACATGGACCGTTTCCCTGATTGGCGGCGGAATGGCGGCCACTCTGGGCATTGCGGTTGCAGGCATAACTTCAGGCAGCCTCAATAACGCTGAACTCACAGGAATAGGAATAAGCGCCCTGGCTGTAGTGGCCGGCTTTTTATTGATACCTTTCGAAAGCTTGCAGGACGCTGAGGCAAAAAACCATTTGCTTGAGAGCATTTTCAGGTACAATAATTCATGCCTTTGCGCGAAAAATACCGGGGATAATAAAGCTACAGCGGATTTTTACTTCCCGCAAAGGGATTTCTGGCTTGTGAGCGGGGTTAATTTTAACGGAGTTTGCGGCAAAGACGTGTTTTCAGCAGACAGTGAAAAGGCATCAAGTATTTTCGGCAATGTGAGCGGTTATAAGGAATCGCTCAGCCTCATACAAGACAATGAATTGGCCGAAAAAGCTTCATCATACGGCGTTCTGGCGCTTATAGCAGGAGGGATATATCTCCAGTCTGTCTTTAAAACCAGTACGTTATTCACAGGCGCCTGGCTTACCCTGATCCCGTTAAGTTTCTGGGAGATTTCACTTGGCGACAGCTCCATGAACGAGGCATTTTCAATTCTTGAAAAGAAAAATACCGCAGGCTGCTGCGGGAAATGACGTTTTTTAAGCAGTTAATTGAAAACTTATAGCGTTTGTTTTGACAAGCCATCAACAGGCGCTGACAAAACATTACGCTATCAAGTACCCGCTCAAGTCTTGAGTATGCGAAAGACAAGAGGTATTGAGAATTTTTGGAATTCCAAATGCCAAATTCTGAATTCCAAATGGTCTTTTAAGGAAGGTGGCGGCAATGAAAAGATTTCAAATTTCTGTTCAAAATTTAAAACGCACGAAGCAAGGTTTAACACTTTTGCCATTTGTGGCAGTTCATTGATAATTGACAATTGGAAATTGAAATTTGTTCAAAGAAGGGGTAAAGAAGGTCATTAAGTTCCTAAAAAAGGATAAGTGATTAGAATGCATTGAGAAAATTATAGAAAAGTGATAAAGTGAGGTAACATAAGAAGAATAAATTTGGATAAAGAACAAGCAAACTTATAACGATGGATTCAATGCAAAGATTTTGATTTGAAATAAAAATTTTTTAAATAAATCGAAAGGAAAAGATTATGATAGAAATTAAACGTCGGATTAATAATAAAGATTATATAATTAGATATAGGGCATTACCTAAATTTGATAATTATGATGGTTTAGAATTTAACATAGAGAGCGGACCCAATTATTTTACCTATACAGTAAAAATAACTAAAAGATTATGGGAAATATTGGTTAAACAAAATATAATTAGTAAAGAAGAAGCGGCTAAAACTATTATAGATGTATTCATTCAATATGTATTTAAAAATCTTGAAGAAGGAATTGAAAAAGATTGTGATTTTATATTTACAACTAAAGAAATGTTTATCCAAATTCTAGAACAAGTAAAAATGCCAAAAAAAGGAAATCGGGAGATACAATTATCAACTATTCTTAAATATCTATACGATATTCATTATCAATTATTCAACAAAGATGATATCCCTGTTAGTCTCAGAATATTAAGTGATGATTTAGGAATGGATCAAATGCGAGTCAAGGATCTTTTACTTTCCTTAGAAGACGAAGGTAAAATTAAAATAATAGATCATGGCAATAAAAATATTTTTGCTCGTATATCACATAAAGGAATTGAAGAAATTGAAAAGTAAACAGATTAAAATATTTGTTGGACATTGTTTTTATGGTGAGAAAAGAGTAGAAAAATATCGAAAGTTATATAATAAAATTTTTAATAAAGAAAAATATAAAATTATTTTTGGTACGCAAGATTCGTTTCAAGATTATAGAGATTTTTTTAAAGAGATCAGAAGACTTATTAGAAGCTCAAAATATTGTATTTTTGATTTAAAGGGATATAATAAAGAAAAACTTCCATTAAATTTAAATGTATTGCTTGAAACAGGCATAAGTATAGGAATGGGTAAAAAATGGTATGTAATGGCTCCTTTTAAAGGAATATGCAATAAATTAGTTAAAGAAATTTCTAACATTTCAGGTTCGAACATTAGATTTTATAAAATTATAAAAATTATTAAAGAATTAAAGGGTATAAAAAGAAATATTGATGATTGGGAAAAAGCTAAAAAATATCGCAAACGTAAAAAATTAAAAAATAGAAAATAAAATAAAAACATAAATTTTTTAAATAAGATAAAGAATGAAATGAGGATATATGAATCCAATAGTACAATTAGCTGCTAATGCTTTACCGGGTGAGAAAAAATATATTTTATTCGCTGGTGCTGGAGTATCCAAAGATGCTGGTGTTCCAACGGCATGGGATTTAATGTTAAAAACTGCAAGCCTTCTTTATACAGCAGATAATTCCGAAGGAGAGCCAAAAGAAGGAATGGAAAAATGGTTTATTAATAGTGAATATGCTAAATTAACATATTCGGAATTAATAGGTAAAATTTATACTAAACCTTCTGAACAACAAGATTTTCTGAAACAATATTTAACAGGACACAAATTAGGCGAAGCGCATAAGGAAATTGCGGAATTAGCAAGAAGAGGAATTATTAGAGCAATAATAACAACAAATTTCGATAAATATATCGAAAATGCATTAGAAGAGGCTGGTTTACAAGTTCAAGTTATTTCTACTGAAGATGATTTAAAAAACTCGGAACCTTTAATTCACTGCAAGGCAGTAAGAATATACAAACCTCACGGAGATTTGGGTAAAGGGGCATTAAAAAATACTACTAAAGATTTAGAAAGTTTAGATCCGCTAATGGAACAGGAATTAATCAGAATTCTTAGCGAGCATGGTGTGATTATTCTTGGCTATTCGGGTATTGATGACTTAGGCATACAAAAAGTATTTAATAAACGGAACCATAATTATTATCCATTGTTTTGGGTTAATCCTAATGAACCAGATAAATTAATAATAGATGTACTAAAAGAATATGTTTATATACCTTGTGTCGGAGCTAGTAAATTTATTCAGGAATTTATTAAAATTCAGGAAAGGGTAAAAGGGTTAGCGCCTCCAATAAAATCGGGTCCGTCAATTATAGATTTAGAGTATGCTTTAAAAACAAATGATTTGCAAATAGAAGCATTATTCAATGAGTATTTAAATAATTTATTTAATAAGCTAACTGCATTAAAACCAGATTTTACAAAATCAGAAAATTACGATGATATTATCTTTGAACAAATAAAATTAGGGAATTCTATTACATATGATTTTATAAAATCTGCCATATTAGCTAGTAAGTATAAAAAATTAACGTTATTACAAATAATGTATGATTTTTTTGGCAAAATACTTACACTTTATGATTTACCTGTGGGATTTTCAGGACAGTATAGAACAACAGATTTCGACGGATTTAAGTTTTTGGGTTATGAAATGTTTGTCGGATTAGTTGCAAGTATATTAAAATATGATAATTGGATATTTATCGCTGATTTATTAAGAAAAGATTTTTTTGTTGAAAAAAGTCAGGAAAGTAAATATATTTCGTTTTTGGCTATTAACAGAACAATTCAGTCAATAGATGATTATAGAAATAAAAGACTTTTTAATTCAAGAAAGATTTATTTGAGCTCTGAAATAATTAGGGATAGATTTAATGAAAGTGAATTATCTGAATTAATATTACACAAACAATTTATGGAAGCTGATTATTTGCTTTTTATAAGAACGGTTTGTCAAATTAATGATATAAATTATCTAAATAAAGTTTGGTTTCCAAGAAGTTGTTTGTTTTTAAATGATGTACCAGTATACCTAAGAAAAGCAGAAAAGGCAGATATTCTAGTAATAATTGCATATGCTTGCGGATATGATAATCCAAAAGATTTTGTTAATAATTTCTCTCAAAAGCATTCTGCATTTAATTCGTTTTTCAATTATTTTTCGGTTTTAAATTATTTTTCAAAAGATGATCCCTTAGGATTTTTTGATTTTAATAAATTAGGAACATTAAAGTAACATTATTGAAGAGAACAAGTAGAACTAGGCCTTACTAATTGCTAATTTAAACGCATTGAACTGAGCTGAAAATTGAGGCAATTATAAAAAAATCTTAATGAAAAAATATTATTTAAGGAGGATTTATGGATGGATATGATACTCAACGAGTATGCTTAAATGGTCACCAAATAGATATTGCTATTCATAGATTTCCTTCTTTAATAAAGGAATATTGTCCTGAATGTGGTGCAAAAACAATAATTAAATGTCCGAGTTGCCAGGAAGAAATACTTGGTAAATATTTTGTTGATGGAGTTTTGGATTTCGAAGGCACGTCTGTTCCTAAATTTTGTCATAAATGTGGTGCGGCATATCCTTGGACTGCAGCAAAAATAGAAGCTGCTCAAGAGTTGGTCAGAGAAACAGAGGGATTAAGTAAAGATGATGTAAAAATGTTTGAAGAAAGTATATCTCAATTAACTACTGATAGCCCAAAGACTCCAGTTGCAATAGTACGATTTAATAAATATGCTGCAAAAGCTGGAAAAGCAATTGCTGGTGGATTGAGAGATTTATTGGTTGATATAGTAAGTGAGTCTGTTAAAAAGGCCATTTGGAAAGACCAATAATAAATTTAGAAAAATAACCTGAAGGAAAAATAAGTAAGTTCAGAGCCTGCCCTTTGGGAGCGAAGAGGCTCAAAGTTTAAGGCTCAAGTGTCAAGGATGGAGGGTTGGAGTGGTGAAATTAATAGTTGTGAATGAATGTGATAAATTGAATATTCAAGATTATGATGATGATGAAATAGTCAATGTTCAGGAGCCTTCCGGAGCAATTGTTAAAGGTCATATTTATAAAAGGTATGACCCTGTAACAAATGAAGACTGTAATGTAGTACAATACTACACAAAAAAAATACTGGAACAGCAACCTGATTTGATTTCAAAAGAACATTTTGATAAAGATTTCGTAAAAACTTTATACATAGGTAAAAAAAATCAATATAGTAATAATGAAATAGACAATATAACATTGGAAGTAAAAAAATTTTATGAAGATAATCTAAACCTACAAATTAATATCTTTCGTCCTATCTTTTGTGACCACGATATGTGGTTGGATTATTCTAAAAAATTTCATTATCCCGGAAAAATGAGAGGGGTTTGTCTTCCTGAACTTGAAATAGCCTTAATTTATAACGAAGCAAAAACTTTTATCACTAATTATTTTCATGAATATTTTGGGCATGCATTATTTTTTGAAAATTCTCGTTTGGGTAAAGCAATAAAGGAATTCACAAAAAACGATCAATTAAATATTACCGAAATGTTTAATATATATCCAGATTTATGTCTATTTCGATTTGAAAACTTTAACAAAAAGAAAAATATTACGTGTAATTTAGAAGGATATGCAGTTTGGACTGAAGCAATGTTATGTGAAGAATTCAAAAAAAATTATGAATGGTCTATTAGAAAGAATAAACTTAAATTTATTAAGGTTTTCGAGGATGAAGATATAACATATTTTGATTTATTATCCTTTTTTGTTACTCAATCAAATAAATTGACTAATGTAGGTTTTATAAAAAGTTTTTTTAAATGATTTTTCTTTCTAACATTCATATAATATACGCACTTTGCCCCTTACCTCCTAACAGATGAGGAATGGAGGAATGGAAGGTTGGAAGGTTGGCCGGGAAAGTTCAAAGCTCAAGGCTCAAAAGTTCAGCGCAAAAGCAGGGGAATTGACAGCAAGAAAAGAAGGGGTATAATTATACTGACGATTCGGAATTTGGAATTCAGCATTTTGGGATTCAGGATTTTAAATACCAAATACAAAATGGAATAATGCCAAATGGAAATTGGAGGCGGTTGTGAAAAAACTTTTACCTTTAATATTATTTTTAATTTGCTTAAGTATTTTTGCTTATTCTAATGATAGCGAAGCAGCAAAGTATTTACAATCTGGATATGATAAAGAAAAAGCAGGTGACTATAAAGGCGCGATTAAGGATTATACTAAGGCAATAGAACTTAAGCCAATATATGCAACTGGACTTTCAGCTGCTTATTATGGCCGGGGATTTTCTAAATATAGATTAGGCAAGTATGTTGAAGCAATTAAAGATTTTGACAAGGCAATTAAAGTTGACCCCCGAAATATAAATGTGTATTTTTGCCGTGCTGGTGCTAAAATTAAAATAATGGACTATCTCGGCGCAATGAGAGATTTGACAAAAGAAATAGAACTCAATCCAAAAGATGCGATGGCGTATTACCTCCGCGGTGTTGTTAATTTTGATTATGGAGATAAAAAAAGCGCGATTGAAGATTTGAATAAGGCAGGGGAATTGGGATATGATAAGGCTTATGACATGATAAAAAAAATTCAAGGTGAATAAACAGAGGCGTTATGATCCTTCGGTGTGCTTGGGAGAATAAAACAAGGTGAAAAAATATATTTTTATTCTATTAGTAATTCTTACATACAATTCAATTTATGGTGAGACAAATGGATTCGCAATTGAAGCTGGGCCGACAATGCCATTTAAAGTGGGCTATGGTATTACAATGGGGGTAAAACTAGATTGCTTCCGTGAAATAACGAAATTACGTTTGACATTTTTAGGGGAAGCTATTTTGAAATTGGAACGGATGCGTATATTGGAGAATTTAAATATTGGGATTTTGATCTTGCGGCTGGTTTAATAATCAGTGAATGGTTTGGATTAAAACAATATTTAATATTTAATTTTGGTCTCGGTGGATTGCAATACGAAATTACTAATAACGAGCCTGGATTATATAACAATCAAGTTAGTTCCTGGGGAGGATTATTTTTGATTGAGTTTAAAACACAAATTATTTCTAAGGACTGGTACCTGGCAATTGATTACGGAGGGATTGAAGAAAGCGGCCAGTTCGCAGCTGTCAGCCCACCAGAACCATTTACTACGCCGATATTAAATATTCGAATTGGATTTAATTTTGAAATAAAAAAATCTTTCTATTATAATTATTAAAATATAAAAAAGAGATTCAGCATTTAGAATACGTAAATATAAAAGGAGCTTTAAGCATGAAAGAAAACAAACATATCATTGAAGCAAAGAAGATTGATAATAACCTGACGATTTATACAGGCGGGAGCTGCAATTCCGCTGTTTTACGTTCCGAGGACGGGCAAAAAGCCGTCATAGTGGATACCATGTATTTTAAAAGCGCCAAAGAGCTGAGGAAAGAGGTCACGGCAAAAGATATTACCATCATAAACACCCATTTCCACATGGACCATGCAAGGGGAAACAGGCTCTATCCCGGCGCTTATGTCATTGCCGGCAATATCAAGGCCTGGTGGCAATGGGATTTTGACACTTTTTTCAGCAAACGGCCCGATAAGAAACTGGAGCCGGGCGAAGAAACAACCATAAATATCGACAATGAAAAGGTGCACATACTCAGCATGGGCATGGCGCACTCCCTCAACGACTGTGTTGTGTATTTTGAAAACAGGAAGCTTTTAATGGCCGGGGACCTGGTCTGGAGAAATATGCATCCTGTCCTTATAGGCTCAAACACGAACATAACATTGTGGCGGGAGCTGCTGAAAACACTGGAGAATAAATATGAGTTCCAGACGCTTGTCCCGGGGCACGGGGATTTCGGGGACAAGAACGCGGTGCTTGAAATGGAAGGATACTTTGATTCAATAGCCGCAGCCGTCGGAGACAAGCATAAAATAAGGGAAATAAAAGAAAAATATAAGGGCTATGCCAGTTTCCCTTTATTCGCCGGGGTGGACAGGGTAGCGGCTTTAATTAAAAAAGAAAAAGCCGGATAAGCTCAAGGTTCAAAGCTCAAAGCTCAAAAGCTCAACGTCGCAAGGGTTGAAAAATCGGACTATACTCATAATATTTGATTTTCATGTAAATTTCTTGTATCATTAAGACAAGCGAGGTGCAACAATGCATAAAATAAAAGAGGAATTTATAACGGATAAAAAAGGGAAAAAAACAGCGGTTATTATTCCGATAAAGGAATATGAAGAACTGATGGAAGATCTTCATGATATTTCAATAGTTGCTGAAAGAAAAGACGAACCCGTGATATGTTTTGAAGAGGTTGAAAAAAGGCTGAAGAAAAATGGGCGTGTATAGGGTAGATTTCAAAAATTCCGCTTATCACGACCTGAAAAAAATCGACAGGCCTATGCAGGCCAAAATACTCGGGGAAATCAAGGGCCTGTCGCATAATCCATTCCCATTTGACGTGAAAAAACTAAAAGGCACTGAAAGCATTTACCGGATAAGAACAGGGGATTACAGGGTTATCTATAAAATCGAAGGAAACGCAATAATTATTTATTATATAAGGCACAGGAAAGATGCATACAGGCCTTTTAATAGTTGAAAATCAAGGGAATTGACAGCAAAAGAAGAAAACGAGCGAAATAGCGCCAGGCCTTGATTCGTGACGATACTGACAATTTAGGATTTGGAATTCAGCATTTGGGATTCAACTAATAAATACAATATACGCATTTTGTCCATCATAAATATAAGGCTCAAAAGTTCAACGTGGAATTTAAAAAAGCCAAACAACCTGCATAGACTTGAACGGGAAATTCAATTAATATGCCAGAACAACGCAATATTTTGTTATACTGTGTAAAATTACAAATATGTATTCCGGAGGTCTTTAATTGAATATTATGATCGTAGGCGCAGGCGTGATAGGCACTATTTACGGATGGGCCTTATCAGAGGCGGGGCATTCCGTCACACATCTGGTACGGCCGGGACGGGCTTTGCGGCTTGGCAGCGGTATTTCAATCGACATGCTGGACAGGCGCAAGGGCCATAAGAAATGGCATACCGGGACTTATAATATCAGGGTAACCGAAACCATCAGCCCGGCGGATAATTATGAGATGGTAATAGTCCCGGTCAGGCATTACGCGCTTGAAGACGCGTTAAGGCAAATAGTGCCGCAGGCTCCTGACGCGGATTATCTGCTGCTGACCCAGAACTGGAAAGGCATAGCCGGGATTGACAATATTTTAGAGCAATCAAAATATATTTTCGGAGACGCCAAGGCGGGCGGATCCTTAAAGGACAATAAGCTGACGGCAACCATTTACGCGGTTGATATAGGCCCGGTGGGAAACAAACAAAACAGCCTCCTGGAAAAGGCGCGGAATTTATTCCAATCCGCTGATATTAAAACTACGGTGCGGGACAACATGCTGCATTATCTTTGGGTGCAGTACGCGGTCAGCGGCGGCATGTGGCCGGCACTTGTACGCGCCGGAAGCCTGCAGGCGGTATTACGCGATAAAAACCTTGTAAAGGCTTCATTTTTAGGAGCCAAAGAATGCCTTTCTGTTGCGGCTGCCAGGGGCGTCGAGCTTGATAAATACCCGGAAACCGGCATTTATTTTACCAGCTCGGCAATCAAACGGGCAATAGGCGTCATTGCGATGAAAATCATGTTTTCCTTCAGCAAATATATCCGGAGAAACTCGGCGCACGCTTTGGCCGACCCGAAAGAGATAAAGGCTTTTTATTACGATTTAATTAATTCCGGAGCGGAACTTGGAATAAGCATGCCTGTTATGCTGGGTTTTAAAAAAGACATAGATAATCTGTAAACTGCATGTGCATTATAAGCAAAATGCATAAACACAGGCATCCGCATAATATGCGCACTTTGCCCTCAATAGTTCAAGTTCAAGGTTCAAAGTTCAAGAGCTCAAAGGGGGAAAAACAACATTCAAGGCTCAAAAGTTCAACGTGGAATTCAAAATAATCCTTCGACTTCGCCCTTCAACTGTTCGTTCAGGACTTATACTGACAATTTGGAATTCGGGATTTTGGATTTGGGATTCAAAAAATAAATAATTTGTAAAAACTCGAACGGGAAATTCCGTGCAATTTTGCTGAAAAGGCTGGAATCATATTAATATATAAATATTATTTATGACGTCTTTTTAGCAAAATACCTTAATTAAAAGTCTAATACTTTGCTGAAAAGGGAAAGGAATTGACAGCAAAAAAAAGAAAGAGTATAATTATACCAACAATTTGAAATTTACTATTCAACATTTGGGACAGATCATCAAAGTTGAATCAGTGGGGTAAAAATGGCGGACGAAAAACCTAAGTTGATAACATCTCTTTTAAAAAAAATTGGCATAATATCAGTATATGTTATATTTATATGGATATCCCTGTTTTTCCTGCTGAGTGGAGGCTGTTTTTTAGTTTGGGGTTTAACTAATAATGCTTGGGCTGAACCGAGGCATGTTGTTATAGGCAGTATATTATGCGGTATAGGCTTTCTCTTTATAATATTATTTATTTTTATTAGGCCGAAATGGAAATAATACAAATGACCAAATCATGCTGCCCCCTGAATGTTCAAAAAAATTACAGCTATAAATAAAAGGTAAAACTGGGATATAATATAAAAAATTCTAATACTAAATATAAAATGGAATAATGCCAAATAGAAAGTGGAGGCGGTTACATGGAAAAACTACTGGTAATTATTATGATTATTCCTTTTCGCCTTTTTATTGCGATAATTTTCTGTTTTCTCGAACTGAGGATCTATTTGGGATGGACAATCTATCCCATTTTGATCGCGTTGGTTGGCCTGAGTTTTCTAAAATCATGGAAATCCAAAAAGACCAGAATTTTTTTCAATGTTATTACCATCACTTTGCTCATTTCTTACGCGTATTTCGACTACGCAGACACCGTCAGGATTTATTACCCCAATGGACAACTGCATATCATGAAACAGTCCGGTGGCGGACAGCCGGGCGAAAATAATATCTGGGGAAAAAGCCTCGAGTATTATCCCAACGGGAAGTTGAGGTTTAAAGGGCGGTTTTCTCCCCGACCCATAGGAATCCATACCTGGTGGGACCCGAATGGAAAGGTATTGACCCAAATAAAATACGTTAATGGGCATCCGGAAGACGGGGAAGTCATCATGAAATTTGACGACGGCAAGGTCCAAAGCACAGCACATTACATGAACGGAAAGCATATTGGAGAATTTATTGAATATAATTCAAACGGCGTCATACAGGAAAACTCCTTTTACCCGGACACGCCTACGGGATGGACCGATTACCCCAAAAAACGGCTGACTTTTTATGAAAGCGGAAAGCCCAAAAGCGATGAAACACTCATGGTCACAACACATTATTCTGAGGTCAAATGCAATCCTGTTCCGCCTTCGACCTTCTGGTATGAAAACGGGAAAAAACAAAGGGAATTGGCCGGGACATTGACCGGCGACTACGTTGATGCCAACTATTACCCCGATGGGAAGCTTAAGAGCAAAAAGATATTCAAGGAAGGGCACGAAATGAAAGAGATCAGCTGGTATGAAAACGGGAAAAAGGCTACGGAGAAAGATAGCGATGGAACGGAATTGAACATTAAATATTATGAGTGGGATACCAATGGCTCATTGAAACGCAAGTTGATGTTTTCGAACGGAAAAGAAATAGAAGATAAGTAACATTATCTTCCATACTGCGAGCCTTGTTATTTCATTTATTACGGCAAACATTTACATCCCGGTAATACTGGGCGTAACAGCCGCTGCTTTTTCATGGAGCATTTATGAGCTTTTCAGGCAAAGAGAAAGGGTGAAGCAAAAGCACATATCCAGGGGGCGGGTAAGGAACTGACGTTTAGTTTTAATCCCTCTCCCCAAAAATCCCTGCCGGCGGAATATACGGCCGCTCCGGGGAGGCAGCAGCAGGAGAAATACGGTAATTTCACAGGAGAATACATTTGGAAAAAAAACATATTTTGGCAGTAAGTATTTTATGGATGATCTTCTTTTTTTATCCGCAAAGAGCAGCGCTGGCATGCGTTTCGTATTTTGATGATTTCAGCAACCCGGCGACACTGTCGAATTACGACTATTTTGATGCTGGCACGCAGGCAACCGGCACTGCCGCAAGCAGCGGATACCAGATAACCGGCGGGGAACTGCAGGACATCAACAGCGGGGGAATGGCAGTCGTAGACAGCGCGTACTTCAGCGGCACCACCGATTACCAGATAGACGTAGACGCTGAAATGGACATGACAACAGGGCACGGGATATTCGGCATAGTATTCAGGACAGGCAGCAACGGTTCCTTTTACGGTTTCCAGTGGAACTCAGACCCTACAAACGCCGCTTCGGGCAAGCCTGACTGGGAAATAGAGAAGAACACGGGCACGCCGGGCGTAAGCTTCTCGTACCTTGCGGGCGGGACTGCCACCGGCTATACGTACGGTACATGGGTGCACCTCACCGTGGCCGTGACCGGGAACACATTCACCTGTTACGTGGATAACGTGCAAATATACCAGGTGACGGATAATTCTTCGCCTTATACGAGCGGAGGCGTGGGAATGAGGTCATACTGGATCACCAGCCCGAATGTGGCGAGGTTCAAAAATTTCCAGGTGAATACCTGCATCGGCACCCCTGTACCTACAGCAACTCCCAGCGGCACTGTAGCAGGCACAGCTACACAAACATTTACAATAACGCCGACTTTTACTTTTACGCCTACATGGACGCCGACACCGACCTTTACTCTGACATCAACATTTACCGCGACCGCCAGCTCCACTGTCACCGCCACGCTTACGCAAACAACAACAATAACCGCGACTTTTACTTTCACTCCGACAGAGACATCCACGCCATGCCTGACACTGCATAAAAACTCACCCAACCCATTTTCGGACGGCACATATTTTATATATGACCTGTGCGGGCCTGAACAGGTAAGGGTAAAAATATTCACAATAAGCGGAGAAGTGGTGGATGAACTTACTCAGCAGGGCCAGGCAGGCAGGAACAGCTTATACTGGGATGCCGAAAACAAATCAGGAAAAGGAGTGGCAAACGGGACTTTTATTTACTATATAGAAGCAGGGGCGGGCAAGTATAAAAAGAAACAATGGGGAAAGATGGCAGTGGTGAGATAACTGGATGTAGAATGTAGATTGTTGAGTGTTGATTGAAAAAAGGAAAACGGGGGATATGTAAGAATTTCCCGCCAAAATTGATTGCTCTACAAACCATGGAATAAGCATACTTGTAGAGCAAATATCGTTTGAATATTTTTGCGCCACAAAGTAAATTAATTAAATATTGTAGAGCAAAGGAGAAAAACATGGGCGCAGGTAACAGGAAAAGCTGAATTCGGCGGCAGAAATGGTTTCGGTAATCTTGTCTATAATAATAGGATGTGGGTGATAGCCGGATTAAATGACGGGGGCATGAGTTTAAACGATGTTTGGAACGCAAGCGATGGAGCGACATGGACACAGGTGATGCCATTAAATGGATTTAGCCAAAGAAAAGAGTTGGTGTCTTGTTTATAACAATAAAATGTGGGTGATAGGCGGTTTTAGCAGCTTGGATGATGGAGGATTTCTGAATGATGTGTGGTGGTCGAAGTAGGCTTTAAAAAATTTTCAATGAAAGAGATTTAATAGGAATATAAAATAGTGGTATAATAAGAAATTATAGAGGTTAATAATGAAATGGATAAACTAAAAATTCTAATAAAGTTTATACTGTTGGGGCTGCCGGTAGCCTTTGGAATCATGACAATAGCATTTTTTGGAAATTTGAAAGTTTTTGGTTTAAACTTTGGCTTTTTTGGTTTTTTGTTTAGTTTATATTTGCTATTCGTGGTTTTATTGCTATTCCTAATCGTCTTTATGATTTTTATGGTTTTAAGATATTTAAAGCTCAAAAACACTACAGCATTTTTAACAGCAGTAATTATCTGCTGTGTAATTTTTCTTTTTTTAATCATAAATTATGTGAGTTATTGGACTAAAGTCAATGATTCGTTCCACATCGCGACCCATCCCCTGGTTACATATAAGACGCCCTGCCGGATTACAATAAAATTAGATTCGCAACATACAACTTGTTCTTTCTTGCTGGAAAAAAGAAACGGCGAACTATACGTGTTCAGGGCAATATCAGGCCCGGCTGCAAGGTCTTTTATAAGTGTTTTTTTGGAATTGCTTCCAAAGGACTCTGTTGAAGTCAATAGATATCCAACCGATACCAATTTTGTTGGCAACCATTTGGCAGCTTATACAACAAAAGTGCCGACTCCAACTACAGCCGGGGAAACAGCTTATGGTTCGGGCATGGAGTTTATTATGACAAAAATAAATTATAAATTAGTGCATACACATCGCATTCATGCCCCCTGGATTTACGAGTACAGCGAGCTTGAATTCGAACTAAATATTAAAGAAACAGACGCTGCCGGTTCCGAAAATATCATTGGAATATCGCAATACAGGCACCTGATATATGATGACTTTATAAAATCAAAAATATTCGATTCGTTTGTTGATAATATTGCAGGCGATTTAGTTAGGGCGTTATTTTGATTTCTGTTGGCATTCGAAATTTGGCATTCGGCATTCGAATCCCAAACGCAAAATCCCAAATTACTGAATAGAATTTGGAGGCGGTTATGAAAAATATCATTGAAACAAAGAAGATTGATAATAACCTGACGATTTATACCGGCGGGAGCTGCAATTCCGCTGTTTTACGTTCCGAGGACGGGCAGAAAGCCGTCATAGTGGATACCATGTATTTTAAGAGCGCAAAAGAGTTGAGGAAAGAGGTCACTGCAAAAGATATTACCATCATAAACACCCATTTTCACATGGACCATGCAAGGGGAAACAGGCTCTATCCCGGCGCTTATGTCATTGCCGGAAATATTAAGGCCTGGTGGCAATGGGATTTTGACACTTTTTTCAGCAAACGGCCCGATAAGAAACTGGAGCCGGGCGAAGAAACAATCATAAATATCGACAATGAAAAGGTGCATATACTGAGCATGGGCATGGCGCATTCCCTTAACGACTGTGTTGTGTGTTTTGAAAACAGGAAGCTTTTAATGGCCGGGGACCTGGTCTGGAAAAATATGCATCCTGTCCTTATAGGCTCAAACACGAACATAACATTGTGGCGGGAGCTGCTGAAAAAACTGGAGAATAAATATGAGTTCCAGACGCTTGTCCCGGGACACGGGGATTTCGGGGATAAAAAGGCAGTGCTTGAAATGGAAGGATACTTTGATTCAATAGCCGCAGCCGTAGGAGACAAGCATAAAATAAGGGAATTAAAAGAAAAATATAAGGGCTATGCCAGTTTCCCTTTATTCGCCGGGGTGGACAGGGTGGCGGAGATGATTAAGAAGGAAAAGAAAATGGGGAAGTAACTAATATTAGATATACGATATTAGATAGTAGATATATAGGGAATAGGAGATGAGGAAAGGTTCAAGGCTCAAAAGTTCAAGGCAAAAGCAGGGGAATTGACAGCAGGGAAAGAAAGGGTATAATTTAAGTACCGTGCCGCGTGTGAAGTGGTGCGTGGTATGTGGAAAAGCTAACAAAAAAATGAGGCGGTTATGAAAAAAGCAATAATTTTGATTTTTGCGACAGGGGTAATAATATTTTTAAACAGTCCTGCGTTTTCTGCTCCGTCGGCGACGGCGGCTGCAGTTCCAGGAGCTGTATGGACAAAAGCTACAGGTTCATCCGGGTTTAGCGCCAGATCTGCATTCGGTACTTTTGTCTATAAAAATAAGATATGGGTGATAGGCGGATATAACGGCAACAACCTTCTGAACGATGTGTGGAACTCAGGCGATGGAATGACATGGACGCAGGTGACAAACTCAGCCGGGTTCAGACCCAGAGAAAGGTTCGGAAGCCTTATATATGACAATAAAATGTGGGTAATAGACAGTTCTATTGACAACGGAGAACAAACAAAAGATTTTAGCGACGTATGGAGCTCAAGCGATGGAAAAACATGGACGCAGGTAACGCCTAACGCGAAGTTCAGCGGCAGAGTGGATTTTGGAAGTTTTGTTTATAATAATAAGATGTGGGTAATAGGCGGATCAAGTAACTACATGATAAAAAACGATGTTTGGAATTCAAACGATGGAAAGACATGGATTCAGGTGACGGATAATACCGGATTCGGTGCCAGAGAAAGGTTTGGAAGCCTTGTGTATGACAATAAGATGTGGGTGATAGGAGGAGAAGCCAAGCAGCTTTTACTAAATGATGTGTGGAATTCAGCCGATGGAAAGACATGGTCGCAGGTGACAGATAATGCAGCATTCAGCGGCAGATGCGGGTTTGAACTTCTTGCGTATAATAATAAGTTATGGGTAATAGGTGGAGGAGATTATAGCCATACCGGGAATGATGTATGGAATTCAGGCGATGGAAAAACATGGACGCAGGTGACAGAGACACCTGGGTTCGGCGATAGAGTTGCGTTTGAAAGTCTTGTTTATAACAATAAAATGTGGGTAATAGGCGGATTGAAATATGGCGGGTGTCTAAATGATATCTGGTGGTCGCAGTAAAGGCGGAGGAATGGAGGGTTGGAAGAGCGGAGGGTTGGCCAGGGAAGTTCAAGGGTCAAGGCTCAAAAGTTCAACGTGGAATAAAAAAAACAAACAACCCGGATAGATTTGAACGGGAAATTCCGTGAATTTTGCTGAAAAGGCTGGAATCACATTAATATATAAATATTATCCCACTACGCTTTGCTTCGGGGACGTCGTAAATTATTTTCTATCAGGACACTCCAGTATATGACGTCTTTTTAGCAAAATACCTTAATTAAAAGTCTTATACTTTGCTGAAAAGGGAAGGGAATTAACTAATATTAGATGGCAGATATATAAGGAAAGAGGAAATTGGGGATGGAAAAAAGCTTGACTACTACGCGCCAGGCTGGTTAAATTATGGAAACTCAAATTCCAAATTTGGACTAAAAATGGAAACACAAATGCCAAAATTTTTCCAAGTGCCGAAGAAGATCTGCTTTGTTTTTTGCTTGAGAGGCACAGAAAAACCACTTTTAAAAAAGAATTTTTCAGGGAAGATTATCCGGAAGCGGATTTATATCTGCTTTACAGGGGAAAGGAACGGATCAAGACCGGCGGGGTACTGTGCCTGCCGTGCGATGAGTTCCTGGCCAATTTAATGCCCGGAAAAAGGATACCTACGTAACTGAACTGTATAAACCTCAAGGCTCAAAAGTTCAAAGCTCAAAGGCTCAACGAACAAACGGCTTGAAATATATTCGTGTTTATCTTACAATCGGTCATAAATAATCCATATTGGCGGAGTTTCCATGAAAAAATTAGTCATTAAGGACATAGCCAGGCTTGCCGGGGTAAGCAACAGCGCTGTCTCGAAGACCATCAACAATTACAGCGATATCCCGGAAGAGACAAAAGAAAAAATAAGAAAAATAATTAATGAATATAATTATCACCCTTCCAAATCCGCCCAGATGCTCCGCAAAGGCAGGAACGACAAGATAGCGTTTATGTCGGGAAGGGTCGCCTCGCATTTTACCGTGGAAATCCTCGGCGCCATTGAAAAAAATACATTTGTTACCGGCAAATATGTCCACGGCATTATCCCGTACTCCACGGATTATGACAGGAAGATCATGGATGAAATATTCAAAAAAATACTTTACGGCAGGGAAGCTTCGGCTATAGTGGCGCTGGCCATGAACCCCGACCCAGGCATACTGCTTAAATATAAGGAAGCAGGGATACCTTTAATACTGATAGAGAACTTTATGAAAAACGCGCACTCGGTCAATATAGATAACCGCAAGGCAGGTTTTATGTCAGCCGAATACCTCATAAAAAGCGGCAGGAAAAAAATAGGGCTGGTATGCGGCGGGCTCAAGGCCGGGTCAAAAGCCGGTTTCAGCTATGCCGCGGTAAAAAGGAAAGCCGGGTTTGACAAGGCGCTGGAACTGTCAGGAATCAAGCGTGACGGCAAATACCTGGAGCTGGCTTCTGATTATACTATCGCTGAAGGCATGGAAATATTCGACAGGTTTGTGAAAAAGGGAGTAAAACCTGACGCAATATTCTGCGCTTCCGGAGATGCGACAGCCGTAGGTGTGATGGAATCAGCCAAAAAGCACGGAATAAGGATACCTGATGACCTTGCAGTAATAGGTTTTGACGACTTCACGTTTTCAGCTTTCCTGAATCCTCCGCTGACTACGGTGAGGCAGCCGATAGAAAAGCTGGGCGCAGAAGTCTTTAATACTGCTGTGGAAGCCATTGAAGGGAAATTAAAGGCTTTTAAGCATATTATAATAGAACCTGAACTCATCATAAGGAAGTCCGCTTAGAAAAGTGTGTAATTTTATTTTTTGTTATTTAAAAAGATTTTTCCCTCTCCATCGATGGGAGAGGGTGGGGTGAGGGTGGAAATCTTTATGGTTTCTCCGCACCCCTCACTCTGACTCTTGGGCAGGAAAGCATAATTTGTAATAATAAGATGACTTCTACCCGTTATATAATCCACCGGACTATGTAACTCCTCAAGGGGAGAGAGATTATTTGTCTTAAAATTACATAAAAAAGCGCAATATCGGGGCTCCACATCCTCTTGACATACCTGCGGTTTTTTTATATACTTCCACTAAATCGATTTTGTAAAGCAGATACGATTGTGTGAAAACACTGAAAAAAAGCTAAAGGCGGTCATAGGAGGAAACATTATGATTGAAGAAGAAATGATGCAGAAAATCGTTGAACTTGCCAGAAGACGCATTGAAGGTAATTACAAAATTACCAGGCAAACATTCAGCCTGCGGGGACAAGAAATTGCCTTTAGATTAGACCTCGATTGTGGTTTTATGGAAGGCCTGTATGTATCAGCCGACAACGAAATCAGAATGGGCTCTGCGAAAGTAGGCGATATTAAGATATCAAATAATTTGTTCGAATTAAAAAAATTCTTTTTTTAATAAAAAATCCTGAATCCGGGTAAAGGTCAACTCGGAATTCTGCGTTGACCCCGATTTGGAAAAATTATATGAGACATAGTCAAGAGGGACGTTGGCCTCATATTCCAGGACACCGGGGTTTATATGATGGAACTGTACAAATTTGAATCCGGCAGTGATAATTGGCATGAAATAAATTGGCTGTCAGGTCAAAGATAAAACAATGCCCGGCCAAATTATTGCCTTTAATACGGCATTATATGATCCTGATGGTACCTCTGAAATTGTTTCCGCGCCTATACACAGGTTTTTGCTTAAATTCTATTGATATTGAGATGCTTTTTATGTATAATTATACTAAATCGATTTCGTATTAAGATAATATGTGCTAAATTATAAAATTATTAATAATTATTGGCAGGAGAATTATTTAATGAATAACAATAAAAAAACAAACACACCTGTAAAGAAAATAATACTGCTGTTTATGTTTGTTTTAATCCTTAAAAATATTTCAGCATATACCTGGCAAAACGTCGTTATGATGGGCGGAGGGTTTGTCCCGGGGCTGGTCTACAGCCCGGTATCCCAGAACCTTCTTTACGCGCGCACAGACGTCGGCGGGTTCTACCGCTGGAACAGTTCCACCAGCACATGGATACCTTTGACCGACATGTACGGCCCGCTCCAGGGGAGTAATTTCGGGGGAGAAAGCATAGCGCCCGACCCGGTGAACGCAAACATAGTCTATGCGGCGGCGGGCACGGGTTCATACGGCACGATCCTTTCCTCCACAAACCAGGGCGCGTCGTGGACATCAAATCCCATCGCTGTCTCAATAGCGGCCAACAACGACGGCCGCGAGGCAGGCGAGCGGCTTGTAGTGGACCCCAATCTGGATTCCAAGCTTTATTTCGGCTCGCGCTGGCAGGGGCTCTGGGTGAGCACAAACTCGGCGGCAAGCTGGTCGCAGGTGACGTCATTCCCGGTCCTGGGCGACTCGGGGTACGGTATCGCATGGGTCATATTCCCGCCGCCAACAGGCGGCTATGGACACCCTTCGGGCGCGGCCTCGGTTACCATATACGCGGGAGTAATGGCCATGAGCTCGGGCAACAGCAATATTTACCGTTCCACAAACAGCGGCACAAGCTGGTCGCTCATTTCCGGCGGGCCGGCCAACATGATAACGACTCACGCTTCACTGGGTTCGGACGGCAACCTCTGGATAGTTTATGACAGCGGCGGCTACGGCCCAAACAGCATCTCAACCGGACAAATCTGGAAGCTTAATACCTCGACTTTGGCATGGACAAACGTGACACCGTCAAACGGGCCGGCAAGCGGTTCAGGCGGCTATGCCGGCATAAGCGTGGACCCTGAGAACGCCAGCCACGCAGTGGTAACAACCATTGACTGGTGGAGCGGGCCTGACAGGCTTTTTTCGACAACCAACGGCGGCACTTCGTGGACTATAATTGCCCTGGCAGGCTCCAGCTACTCATCCTTCAACGACAACGGCGCTGTATACACGACAGCCTGCGGAAGCGGCACACAGGGAGGGACGGGCTGGGCAGGGTGCGTAGCAATAGATCCTTTTAATTCCAATAACGCAATTTACCCGTCAGGCGGGGCTGCGCCGGGCGGCGGTGTCTGGAGCAGCACAAATATAGAGGCATCCCCTGTAGACTGGACATTCACAGACATGGGGCTGGAAGAGGGCGTGTGCATTTACCTGAACCCGGCGGCAGCGGGCGGAATCCTGTTTTCCTGCATGGGCGATTTTGGCGGCATGCGCCATACGAACCTGGCCCAATCACCGGCAGGGGGCATGTACTGCAACCCGCAGTTTTCCAACACAAACATGCTGGATTTCGCGGAAAACAATACCAATGACGTGGTGCGTGTGGGAAACAGCGGGGCAGTGACCTCGGACATCGCCTATTCCACCAATAACGGGCAGTCATGGACGCCATGGGGAAGCGCGCCTCCGGGCTACACTACAGACAATGAAATGGAAGCTGTGGCAGTATCTGCCGACGGCTCACACGTGGTGGTGTCGCCATACAGCGGCTACGGGTCACCGGCTTACGCAACATCCCTTGGCGGAGCCTGGACCACATGCTCGGGATTGCCAAGCGGCGCATGCGTGGCCTCGGACCGGGTCAACGCCTCCATTTTTTACGCCGTATCCCCATCGAACTGGGTATATGGCGGCACAGTGACGGTCTATGAAAGCACAAACAGCGGGGCCACCTTTTCACAGGTGAATACCATTTCTGTAAACTGGAGCGACCCAAACGGAGACGGGCAGTTTATCGTCCCGCGCCCGGTTTTCGGGGAGACCGGGGAATTCTGGGTTTGCACATATAACAACCTCTACCGTTTCACCAACGGCGGTTCCAGCGTGACGACCATCTCCAACGTGTACGAGCCGTTTGGGGTCGGGTTCGGAAAGGCAGCCTCGGGACAGACGCATCCTGCGGTTTTCCTGTCCGGGAGCGTCAACGGGACATACGGGTTTTACCGGTGCGACGACGGGGCAGGCACGACCTGGACCCAGATCAACGACTCAAACCACCAGTTCTCAGGCGCGGGATGGGTGGAAGGGGACGAGACGACCTACGGCCTGTGCTATTTCGGCGCAGGCGCACGTGGAATCCTTTATTGCTACAGCGGCGTGACCGCTACTGCGACATCGACGGCGGCAATAACTGCAACATCCACAGGAACGCCGGCAATAACTGCGACAAGGACTTATACGCCTACATTCAGCGCCACATCAACTTACACAAGAACGATAACACCAACGCTTACATCATCATTAACATCTACAGGGACAAACACGCCGGTCAACACAGCGACTTTAACAGCGACAGGCACAAGCACACAGACAAGGACAAGCACATCGACAGATACAGTTACTCTGACATTGACAAACACGGCTATAAATACAGCGACAATGACAACGACAGGCACGAACACGCCGGTCAACACAGCGACTTTAACGGCGACAGGCACAAGCACACAGACAAGGACAAGCACATCGACAGATACAGTTACTCTGACATTGACAAACACGGCTATAAATACAGCGACTATGACAACGACAGGCACGAACACGCCGGTCAACACAGCGACTTTAACAGCGACAGGCACAAGCACAGCGACAAGGACAAACACATCAACAAATACCCAGACATTGACGCCGACGCCTACCCCGACAAATACGGCCACAGGCACAGTGACTTTAACTTTTACGATAACAGTCACTTCTACATCAACCGATACGCCTGTGGTATCAATTACACCTACTTATACGCCGACAGTATTTACATGGACGATTACGCCGACTGTTACAGTATCGCCGTCAATTACACTGACGGATACACCACTGCCGACGGGAACATTTACTGCGAGTGCCACGTGCACCGTGCTGAGTGCGACGCTGACTGCAACAGGCACAGATACATTGAGTGTGACAGCAACAAAGACAAGTACGGCAACAGACACCCCGACAAATACGGCCACAGGCACAGTTACTTTAACTTTTACGATAACAGTTACTTCTACATCAACCAATACACCTGTGGTATCAATTACACCTACTTATACGGCAACAATTTTTACAGCTACAATTACACCAACATATACGCCTTCGGCAAGTGCGACGTGCACCGTGCCGAGTGCCACGCTGACTGCAACAAGCACAGCAAGTGCCACGTGCACCGTGCTTAGTGCGACGCCGACTGCAACAAGCACAGCGAGTGCCACGGGCACAGATACATTGAGTGTGACGGCAACAAAGACAAGTACGGCAACAGACACCCCGACAAATACGGCCACAGGCACAGTTACTTTAACTTTTACGATAACAGTTACTTCTACATCAACCAATACGCCTGTGGTATCAATTACACCTACTTATACGGCAACAGTATTTACATGGACGATTACGCCGACTGTAACGGTATCGCCGACAATTACACTGACGGATACACCGCTGCCGACGGGAACATTTACTGCGAGCGCCACGTGCACTGTGCTTAGTGCGACGATAACTGCAACAGGCACAGCAAGTGCGACGTGCACCGTGCCGGGCGCCACGCCAAATACAACAAGCACACCGACGCCTACGGCAACGGCAATAGCGCCTGCAGGTGTGCTGACAATAGGGCCGATAAAGCCGTATCCGAACCCGCTCAACCCTGTAACATGGCCGTTAAAAATTGCGGTTAACGTAATGCCCAACGATGTAGACAGCATAACGGTGAAAATATATACGACAGCATACAGGCTGATAAGGGAAGAGATATTCGAGGGAACTGCAGTGGAAAAAACAGAAAATGGAGTTATTGTGCAATATGACAGCAGTGAACTTATAGGCCTAAGCTCAGGGACATATTACTATGCAGTAATAGCTGAAAAAGGCGGGGCCAGGGTAAGATCCAAAATTGACAAGATCATTATATTAAAATAATCCAAGCTTCAGGTTTTAATTTTTTTAATAAAAGATATTTGAAATTTTTACGCGGATAATTTAAAAAAATTTACTTTTAAATCATTGAATAATCAGCATATAAATAAAATTTATCAAAACTTTCAGCATTAAATATTGTCGAATTATTTAAGTAATTTAACCAATTGACTAAGGCTATATTTGAGGATATAATTATATATATAGAAATCAGATTTCGTGATTAGAAATTTACCATGTGCCAAGGAAAGGGGTTTTATGTTTAGGTCAAATATCAAATACTTTTTATTCCCATTGACAATTATTATTATCGTACTGTTTTTTATTTCGATTTCAATTTACAGCCTGGTAATAACGTCGGCTCAGCTTCAGATATCAGCTGATGATTGTTTTGCCGTATATATTGACGGCTGCTATATTTATAATACCACCGAGATTACATCGAACAGCCCATGGGATGAAATGTTTACCTTTACCGGAACACAAATAACCAATTGCATGACGACATGCGGGCAGCATGTGCTGGCAATAAATTATTACGACACAGAAGGAAACCAGACAAGGGTAACATACAAGCTGCTTATAAATTTTGACAACGGCACAAGCGTGGTCGCCTACAGCGACGGAAATACAAGCACAAAAATGATGTATGACGGCAATGTGTTTTCGACAACCAATGCTCAGTTTTTCCCCACAGGATGGAACACCCTGGGTTATAACGATTCAGGATGGACAGAGACGGCATATACGTGCGAAGCCGGCGGATGCACCTGTGATTCAATATACGACCCGGTTTTTGCCGGCGCCACTTACGGCGGAATGGTGCCGTGGATGAACTATAATTCCGGATGCCTGGTAAATACCGAAGGCGACTCAAACCTCGTACGGCAGTATTTTACCACGCCGTGCGCTCCGGTAAGCATAACAAAAACCATAAACACAAATTACGCGGTGCTCGGGCAGACATTAACTTATTGCTTTAATTACTATAACCACGATACCGTGTCGGATACTTTTAACATCTGGGATACTTTGCCGTCTGTCACGACATTTGTAGGCTGCGACAGCGGATGCACGACCCAGGCATCCGGGTCGAGCACGGTCGTAAACTGGTCAATAACCGCGGCTTCGAATACAGGCGGGGCCGTATGCTGCTGGGTGATAGCAAGCTCGTACCCGTTTTTCCAGATATACCCTGAGGGGATGTTTGCTTTCGCAAAAGACGAGGAATTGTTTGCCCAAAAGTTAGGCAGGAGATGAAAAGCTCATGAAAGAGGCAAAAGATAGGCACGATAAAAGGAAAAAGAATTTTTTGCCTCAAAAGTTTTTGTGTTTTTTTACCATTGCGTTTTTTATATACGGCAGCGCGCATGCTACTTCATATATCCAAAACCTTACAGTTTCGCCGGGCACTGTCTTTATCGGGCAGAACGTCACTATAACTTTTCAGTTTTACGGCACCAATACTGGGTGCAAGATCGCCATGATGGCAGGGCTGTCAAACCAGTGCGCATTTCAAAGCGGAGGCACGGCAGGCCAGGCATTGCTTATTTCCGAGCAGGGCATAGACGTCTTAAACAACAACGTAAGCGGCGGATGGACGAGCCAATGCGAAGGCGTAACAACATCAGCATGGACAAACAGCAATGATCCCACCTGCGGTTTTGTGGCTGGCGGCGGTCCGCTTTACATGACCGTGCCGACAAACTGGACCGCGGGGACATATTACGCAATGGTAGCTGTAAGGGACTGCAATTTATACGCGAACCCCAGCCTTGCTTTAGACAATCAAATATGTGTATCATTCAATGTGCTTGTCCCAACCGCAACATACACAGCCACTCCCACAGCAACTCCTACGGGCGTGCAGAATATAGGCAACAGCAGTTATGGATTTACAAACCCCGTTGCTTATATAATGTCCAATGTATCGCCGACCTTCACAAAAGTTTTCACGCCCACTTCGACAAACACGATAACTTTTACTATGACAGCCACGCCTACATATACAAACACAGTGTCGCCTACAGACACGGATACGCGCACGCCGACTTACACATATACGCAGACTTTGACTTCGACATATACAGTGACGAACAGCCCGACCCAGACAATCACGCTGTCGCCGACATATACAAGGACAAACACGCCTTCATATACGGATACGCCGACAAATACAAACACACCGACAAACACGAACACACTTTCGCCGACATTTACATATACGCAGACACAGACCTATACTGACACCCAGACGCCTACGCCTACATACACAGTGACGGTCACGTCCACGGTCACAATAACCCTGTCGCCGACATATACCCGCACGTATACGCCGACTTTTACAGCGTCCCCGACATCGACAAATACGCCCACAAACACGGACACAACGTCGCCGACAGCTACTT
>Ga0335078_10000361_pt1 | contig 71757 bp, 71 predicted proteins | sample Lox_Sample_32_FD_206711 | JGI IMG/M metagenome (GOLD analysis project Ga0335078, IMG submission 206711) | Soil microbial communities from Loxahatchee National Wildlife Refuge, Florida, United States - Lox_Sample_3.2 | ecosystem: Environmental > Terrestrial > Soil > Wetlands | place: USA...
GTGCCCGGCTCGACGGGCACGGCAACCGGCGCACCGCCGGGGTCGAGCGCGAGCAGCAGCAGCCAGCCCGCGTCGGCGGCGTCGGGCACGAAGGCAGCGGTGCCGTGCAGTCGCAGCCCGGCCGGCGCCCGCACGAGGCGGAACGGCGGGCAGCAGCCGGCGGTGTCGAGCGCGCCGTCGGTCAGCGCGACGGCCGGAACGACGTCGCCCGACACGGCGGCCCGCAACAGGCTGTCCCGCCCCGGGCCCGGTTCCAGCTGCATCAGCGTGCCGACTCCGAGCACGACCGCTCCGAGGTACGGACCGGGTGCGGCGGCCCGTCCCATCTCCTCGACGATTACGGCGACTTCGGTGAATGTGGCCCCCGCGCCATCATGCGCGACAGAGACCTCGAGGCCGAGCCACCCGGCGTTGGCGAGCAGCCGCCAGGCCGCCCGGGTATCGGCTCGGCCGCTCCGGCGGAGCAGGTCGCGCGCCACCGCCCGCAGCTCGTCGCGCACGTCGGCCAGATCGGCGGTCATCGGCGTTCCGCCGGCTCTCGGGGAAGCCCGAGCCCGCGCTCCCCGATGATGGTGCGCTGGATCTCGCTCGTCCCGCCCGGGATCGTCCACTCCCACGATCCGATGAAGTCCAGGACCCAGGCTCCCGACTCCCACCCGCTCGATGCGGGCTTGCGCAGCTGGGCGTGCGCGGCCAGGCCGGCTACTTCCGCGCCGAAGTCTGTCACCCGCTGGAGCAGCTCGCTGTAGTAAAGCTTCACGATGGACGGGTCGGCGGGCCCGGCCAGGCCGGCGTCGTGGCGCCCGACCAGCCAGCGGCACAGCGCGCGCAGACCCGTGATCTCCGTCTCGAGCGAGGCCAGCCGGTCGCAGACCACCGGGTCGTCGATCGGCCGTCGGCCGTCGGGCCCCGGCCGGGCGCAGGTGTCCACGAGCCGCCGCAAGCCGGCGTTCCCGAGCCGCTCGGCCAGCTCGAGTATCGTCATCCCGCGCTCGGCGCTGAGTGTCCGCTGGGCGACTTGCCAGCCGGCGTTCGGGCGTCCGAGAAGGTTGCCGGCGGGGATGGCCACGTCGGTGAGGAATATCTCGGCGAAGTGTGCCTCGCCGGTCGCCTGCCGGATGGGGCGGACGTCGATGCCGGGGGAGCGCATGTCGAGGAGGAAATAGGAGATGCCCTGCCGCTTCGGCGCGCCCGGGTCGGTGCGGGCGAGCAGCAGGCACCAGTCGGCGTGCATGGCGCCGCTTGCCCACACCTTCTGGCCGTTGACGATGTAGCGGTCGCCGTCCTTCCTGGCTGTGGTCTTGAGGTTGGCCAGGTCGGAGCCGGCTTCCGGCTCGGAGAAGCCCTGCACCCAGATCTCGCCGTCGAGGATCGCGGGCAGGTGGCGGCGCTGCTGGTCGCCGGTGCCGGCCGCCAGCAGCGTCGCGGCGGCGTGGTGGATCGCGACGAAGGCCAGCACCAGCCGCGGCGCGTCGTGCGCGGCCAGCTCGGAGTGCAGGATTACCTGCTCGGGGGCGGTTAGTCCGCCACCCCACTCCCGCGGCCAGTGCGGCACGGCGAAGCCAGCATCCCGCAGCTCGGCGAACCATGCTCGCTGGAAGGCGACGAACTCCTCGTCGGAGGCGCCGGTCTGGGTTTCGCGCCAGCCAGCCGGGACGTGGTCGCGGCACCACCGGCTGACCCGGCCGCGGAACTCGGCGAGTTCTCCGGCATCTGTCATCGGCCCCTCCGCCGGAGAGCGAGCAGCCGCTCGCGGTGCTCGCTGGACCGCATCGTGACCCCTTCGGCCGCAAAGCCGGCCTGCACGGCGCCGCTGAGAGCGCCGGAAAGGTACATGCCGAGGACCCGCTTGGTTCCCTGCAGCGCGCCAGCTGGCTGGGCGGCCAGCCGGCCGGCCAGCGTCCGTGCCTGCGGCAGCAGTTCCGCCGCCGAGGTCGCCCGGGTGGCGAGTCCCAGCTCGACCGCGGTGGCTGCCCCGATCCTGTCCCCGGTGTACAGGTATTCCCGGGAGCGCAGGACCGGCGTGAGCAAGGGCCAGAATGCCGCACCGCCGTCACCGGCCACGAGCCCGACGCTCACGTGGGGGTCGGCGAGATAGGCCGCGTCGGACATCAGCACGATGTCGCAGAGCACCGCCAGGCTGCAGCCGAGGCCAATCGCCGCGCCGTTGACGGCCGCGATGACGGGCAGCGGGAACCTCAGCAGCTCGTCGATGATCTGCGCGCCCTCGCGCAGGCTCTGCTCCCCCGCGGCGGGATCGTCCAGGAACGAAATTATCCAGTCGAGGTCCCCGCCGGCGCAGAAGGCGCGGCCCGCCCCGGTCAGGATCACGACGCGGGCTGAGCGGTCGGCGGCGAGCTGGCACCAGACATCGGCCAGCGCCCGGTGCAGCGGCTTATTCACTGCGTTGAGCTCGGCAGGCCGGTTGAGCCGGATCGTGCGGACCGGGCCGTCCGCCTCGACGGTCAGCTCGTCGGGCAGGTCGTACCTCACAGCGCCGGCACCTCGGGCTGCGCTTGGCCAGAGAACAGGCCGGTCAGGCCCCGCCGGCCGAGCCGGCCGGCGAGCTGCTGACGGGTTGCCGACAGGCCGAGCGGCAGCCGCCGGACCGGCTGGCTGTGCCGGGAAAGCCAGGACAGCGGCGCCTCGTCGCAGAACCCGATCGCGCCGTGCAGCTGGTGCGCGATCCGGAACACGACTTCCGCGGCCTCGAGCGCCGCCAGCCGCAGAGCCAGCGCGTCGGCGAGGGCGTCCTCGCCGCCGACCTGGACGCTCCACAGCGCGTACGCGGCCAGCACGTCCAGGCCGCTCCGCTCGACCTCGGCGTCGGTGAGCTGGAACTGCACAGCCTGAAAAGCGGCGAGCGGCCTGCCGAACTGCTCGCGCACGAGCACGTGCGCGCGAGTCAGGTCGATCGCGCGGTCGAGCATCCCCAGCAGCGTCCAGCAGGGCAGGACCAGCCCGAGCGCGGCGTCCTTCGCGCCGCGGGCATCGACGTGCTCCAGCTCGAGCTCGGCCACGAACGCGTTACCGAGAGGGAACCCGGCGGGGCGCCGGGCTACCGCGATGCTGCGCTGGCCGTCGATGGTCACCGCAGCCCAGCGCATGCGCAGGCCTGCCACCGCCGCCGCCAGACGCGGACGCGCAACGACGACCAGCCCGTCGGCGTCGATGTCGGCCGGCCTGGCGAGCCGTTCAGCAACGGGATACGGGACGGCCCAGTATCCCGCGCTGCGGCACAACGCTGCCGCTGCCTCCAGCTCGGCGGCGTCTTCGCGCGGGGCCAGGTCCCACGCTCCGAGCTCGCGCAGGACCGGCGACAGCAGGCTCTCCCGGAGCACCGGATCCTGCGCCGCCCGCTGGGCCAGCTGGTCGCCGCCGGCCGCCTCCAGAGCCCGCCGCGCTTGCCGCCCGTATTCTGCGGCATCGTCACTCAGCTCGATGTTCATGCCGGCGCCAGCATCGAACGGGACAGTAGAATCCGCTGCATCTCAATGCTCCCCGACGACACCGTCGACGCCTGCGAGTAACGCCAGTGGTCGTCCACGGCCAGGCGGAACAGCCTCGCTTCCGGGCTGCCGAGCGATGCCTGCCCGATGATGTCCAGCAGTACCTCAGCGGTGTCCTGGTCAAGCTTGGTCACCGCGATGCGGTAGGCGGCGGCATCGCCCGGCTGCACCCGGCCCCGGCTCTGCGTTGCCACGACCCGGTAGGCAAGCAGCCGGGCCCGCCGGCAGTGCACCAGCATCCGCGCCCAACGGCCTTTCAGCTCCTCCGGCAGTGCCTGCCACTCGTCGCCGAGCACCGACGGCGCGGCGTGCAACAGGCGCTCACAGCGCGCGTACCTCGCGATGCCCACGCGCTCGAACGACAGCACCTGCTGGACGACCTTCCAGCCCTCGTCGACGTTGCCCAGCACGTCAGCGCCGGTGACCGGCACGTCGGTGAGGAAGACCTCGTTGAGATGGTGCGGGCCCATCATGCAGCGGATCGGCCGCACCTCGATGCCGGGCCGGGTCATGGGCACGAGGAAGATGGTCAGCCCGTGCTGCTTCTTCTCGCCCCTGGCGGTGCGAGCGAGCAGGAAGCACCACTGCGCGATCGTGGCGTACGACGTCCAGATCTTCTGGCCCGAGACGAGCCACCGGCCGCCGTCACGCCGCGCCGCGGTTTGCACTGACGCGAGGTCCGAGCCGGCGTTCGGCTCGCTGAATCCCTGGCACCAGATCACTTCGCCGCGCGCGATCGCTGCGAGATGAGTCTGCTGCTGCTCCGGCGTGCCGTGCCGCATGATTGCCGGGCCGACCCAGTTGACGCCCATGTACTGGGCGCCTCTGGGCTCGTGATGCGCCCACATCTCCTCCCGCACCACGGTCTGCTCCCAGGGCGATGCGCCGGCGCCGCCGTACTGCCGCGGCCATGCCAGGCAGAGCAGGCCGCGCTCGGCAAGCACCCGGCAGAACCGCTGCGCAGTCTCCAGGTCGGCCGGGTCGTCGGTGAACGCCCCGAGGAAGCCCTCCGGGATGTACTCGCTCACCAGCGCGCGCAGCTCGGCGCGCAACTCGGTGGCGGCCTCGCTCATCTTGAAATCCACCAAGTTACCCTCACAGTGGCGTGGCCGAGTCGAGCCACGCGACGAGATCGGTCCGTATGATCTTGCCCATCGCATTAACCGGCAGGGCCGGCGAGCGCGCCCACACTCCCGGAACTTTGTAACGCGCCAGCCGGCGGCCGCAGAACGATGCCAGCGACCCGGCGTCCGGGGGCGGGTCCGCGCACACCACCAGCACGGCGACTTGCTCGCCCAGCCGGTCATCGGGCAGGGCGAAGACCGCGGCGGCGGTCACGGACGGGTGCTCCAGCAGGACGCTCTCGACTTCCGCCGGCGACACGTTCGCTCCGCCGCGGACGATCATCAGCTTCTTCCGGTCCACCATGGTCAGCCAGCCCTCGTCATCGACCCAGCCGACATCCCCGGTCATGACGACGTCCGCGTCGCCCTTGCGCACGGCGCCGTCCTCCCAGTAGCCGAGCGGGGGCCGCCAGCAACCCGCCCACGGGCCCGCCGCCGCCGGCCCGATACCGAGTTCTCCAGGGCCGCCGGGAGGAAGCGGCTGCCCGTTCCCGTCGAAGGCCGTCACCGAGAGGTGCGGCAATACCTGCCCGCTCGCTCCCTCGCGATGCCCGCCGCGGACCGGGTCGATGGCAACCACTGTCGGTGCCTCGGACAGGCCGTAGGTCGCCGTGACCGGAAGGCCATGCGCGTCGCGGAAGGCGTCACGCAGATGCTCCGGGCAGGTTCCGCCGCCGGTCCACACCTCGGTCAGCGACGTCAGGTCGAGGTGTGGCCGGCGCGCCAGGTCGAACAACTGGGCCGGGGCGCCGTTCCATACCGTGACCTGGTGACGGCGTATCCACTCGGCGACGCCGTCTGAGTCCCGCCGGTCCATTACGACGGTGCACCCGCCTGCCTGCGCGGTCACGAGCGTGGACAGCACGAGCATATTCAGGATCGTGAACGGCAGGCTGTCGCCCTTGCGCAGGCCCGGTCCCCAGCCCCTGGTGGCGACCAGCGCTGCGGCCGGCAGCACGAGCGCGTGCTGGCTGTGCACGATCGCCTTCGGCGCGCCCGTCGTGCCGCTGGAGAACGCGATCCCGGCGGGGGCGTGCGGGTCGATGTCGAACGGCGGCGCCGCATGTCCAGCCGCGGTAAGGTGCGTCCATCTGCTCGCGCCGATGACGGAGGGGCCGTCGAGCATGCACCGCGGACCCGCAAGCACAACGGCTGGCTTGACCAGCTCGGCCAGCGTCCGCTGCTCGGTCTCGGTGAGCGCCTCGCCGATGCCCGCCCACACCGCGCCGATCCGCTGCGCGGCGTGGAAGGCCACCACGACGTCGAGGTCGTTAGGGAGGCAGCCGGCGACGCGGTCGCCCGGCCGGACGCCGAGGTGCCACAGCGCGCCCGCGGCAGCGCCGGCGGCAGCGTCCAGCCCGGCGAAGGACAGCGCGCCGCCGCGCGCGATCACCGCCGGTGCGGCCGGACGGCTCGCGAGCGGGCGGTCCAGCAGCCGCGCGATCGTAGGAACCTGCAAGATCAATCACTCCGCCAGCGCGCCACGTCTCGCCCCGGATCCTGCCCCGGACTCAGGCGCCGCGCACAGCCCCGATACACCACTATCCTTTGGATGATTACTACACTAGTGTGGATTACCTGATGACGTCTAGACTTGTTCCATGACTCCCATGCCTGACCCGGACAGACCCGCGTGACAGAACTGCGCCGGAGCCGGGTCCCCCAATATCGCATCGCCGAAGCCGTCGCCGGAGAGCTGCGTTCCCGGATCCTGGCCAGCAACGGTGATTACCGGCTTGCGACCCAGGACCAGCTGGTGACCGAGTTCGGGGTCAGCTACCCCTCGGTCCGCGAGGCGTTGAGGATCCTGGAGACCGAAGGGCTGGTGACGGTCCGGCGCGGCAAGGTCGGCGGTGCGGAAGTGCACCGGCCCGACGAGATCTCGGCGGCCTACCACCTCGGGCTTGCCCTGGAGGCCCGGCGGGTGACGCTCGGGGACCTGGCGGGCGCGCTGCGGCTGATTGAGCCGTTGTGCGCCGCCGAGTGCGCCCGCCGCCCGGACCGCGCCGAAACCGTGGTGCCGGCTCTGACCGCCAACCTCGAGGTCTCCGTCGGCCTGATCGGAGACGGCGTGGCCTTCACGAAAGCGGCGCGGCAGTTCCACGACATGCTCGTCGTGTTCAATTCCAACGCAACGCTCCGTCACGTTGCCGGCAGCCTCGTCGCACTGTGGTCGGCGCAGGAGCAGACGTGGGCGGAAGTCATGGCCCGGCGCGGCGAGTACCCCTCCGAGGCTGAGGCGGCCCAGGCCTTGCGAACTCATCAGCGGATCCTCGACGAGATCACGGCGGGGCAAGCGGCCGAGGCCGAGCGGATTACGCGCGCCCACCTGGCGGCGACGCAGAACCTCGTGCTGCACCGCTTCGAGCACGGCATCGTCACGGTGTCGTCAAGCTGGGCCCGGCAGAACATCCAGTCGGGCGGGCCAGCACAGGTCTGAGCGGACGGCACCGAGCCCGGCGTTCTCAAAGACGACTACACACCCAAACCCGCCTTCGACCGAGAGCCTGAGCGAGGTAGTCACCGCCCGGCTCGCGCAGCTTCCTGACCTGGCGCGCGCCGCGTGCTGCTGCCGGTGGCCGTGCTGCGCCGCCGAAGGGCCATGCCTCCCGCACGCCGCGCGGCACGGGCTTCGTCGCCCGCTCGCCGGCGCCGCCGGCAAATCTCACTGAGATGGGGGATACCCAACGCAGCGTGGCATTGGCAGGGTGCCTTCCCATGGCAAGATCGCGTGTCGCCTGCGCATGACCTAGGAGGGCGGCCTGATGCTGCCGGGAAATTCAGCGACTCACCTCGCTCCTACCACGACACCCACCCGCCGGAGCCGATCGCCGTCGTCGGCATGACGTGCCGCTGTCCCGGCACACCGGGCCCGGGCGACTTCTGGCAGCGGCTTCGCGGCGGCTTGGCTGAGGCGGACCGGGCCGGACAGGAGTACGACCACACCTGCTATACGGCCAGCATCCGCAGAACCCATCACGAGCACCACGCGAGGTAAAGCGTCGGGCGGCCCGCGTTACGGCCTCTTGAGCATGGCCGTGCATCGGCGTCGACCGTTCTCGCGACCAATACATCAGGAGAGCACGTTGAAGTTCGACCTTAGCACCGTTGACAGCGGGGCCGTAGCGTGGGTACTTGCGGCTACCGCGCTGGTGATGCTGATGACTCCGGGAGTGGCCTTCTTCTACGGAGGAATGGTGCGGGCCAAGGGGGTCCTCTCCATCATCCTGCAGGGATTCGCAATCCTGGCATTGGTGAGCTGTACCTGGGCGATAGTATCCTTTTCCCTCGCCTTCGGAAAGGGCAACGGTTTCATCGGGGATCTGCATTTCGCGGTCCTCAACCACATCGATGAGGTCCTCCCCGGGTACACCGGCCCGAAAACAATGGTGATCCCGCCGCTGGTCTTCGCCATTTTTCAGATGATGTTCGCCGTGATAACCCCGGCCCTCATTACCGGGGCGACGGCCGACCGGTGGCGGTTCCGGGCCTTCGTCCCCTTCGTGGTGGCCTGGTCGCTCCTGGTGTACGCGCCGGTCGCGCACTGGCTCTTCGACCCGCTGGGATGGGCGTCGAAGATGGGAGCGCTTGACTTCGCCGGGGGATTGGTGGTCCACGCGAACTCAGGGGCGGCCGGGCTTGCGATGGCCCTGGTTCTCGGGCGGCGGCGTGGCTGGCCGGAAGATCCGATGCGCCCGCACAACCTGCCGCTGATGCTCATGGGCGCCGCGATGCTGTGGTTCGGCTGGTTCGGATTCAACGCCGGCTCTGCGCTCGCGGCGAACACGCTGGCCGCGTACGCCTTCGTCAACACCACGCTGGCCGCGAGCACCGGCCTGCTTGCCTGGATGGCGGTGGAGCATTCGCGCTTCGGCAAGGCGACCACGCTGGGCGCCGCCTCCGGTGCCGTCGCCGGCCTGGTCGCGATCACGCCGGCGGCTGGATTCGTGAATCCGGGCTGCGCCCTGCTCATCGGCATTGCGGCCGGTGCCGGATGTGCGCTGGCGGTCTCGGTCAAGAGCTGGCTGCGTGTGGATGACTCCCTGGACGTGGTGGGCGTGCATCTTGCGGGCGGACTCATCGGGTCCCTCGCTGTGGGCCTGTTCGCGACCACGAGCATCAATCCGGCCGGCGCGGACGGGCTGTTCTTCGGCGGCGGGTACAGGCTGCTTGTCGCCCAAGCGGTGGCGGCCGCGGCGGTGGTCAGCTACTCCTTCGCGGTGACCTGGGGACTGGCGTCGGTGCTGGACCGGCTGGTCGGTAACCGGGTGACGGCGCGGGAGGAGGAACGCGGCCTGGACCTGGCCCTGCACGGCGAGACAGCCTACGAGTCGGCCACCCCGCTCCCGCCCGTAACGAAGGCCGCCGTTTCCGCCGATGCCGTGCGTCCCACGGTCTGACGGCTGGCCCGGCCCCATGAGACCGCTCGAGCAGCCGCCGGCTGCCACCATTTCGCTTGCGTGGCTCTGCCTCGCCATCCTCACTTACCGTTGCTGATGAAAGTTTGGTAACTCCGATGGGTAAGACAAGCAGTTTTCCGCGGCGCTTCTCACACCTGATGAAAGTGCGGGTCGCCGTCGTCCTGGTAGTGGGCTTCATGCTGCCGGTCGCCTACCTGACGTTCCTGGCATCGTCCTACAACGGTTCCTTGGGAAGCTTCACCAGTAACGAGCGCGTCGGCGTTCTGTACCTCAGACCGCTCAACGGGCTCATCATCACCTTGACGGATGCCGAATCGGCCGCAGTGCAAACCGGCCGGGTGAACACCGCGGCCATCCAGGCCGCGGTGGGCAACGTGAACGCCGCTGACGCCGCGTACGGTAGCATCCTAGCGACCCAGCAGCGCTGGTCGGACTTGCGGGAGCGCATCACCACGCTGATCGCAAATCGGGAGAGCGGGCAGCAGGCGTTCTCCGACTACAGCAACGTCATCGACCTGGCGGTGGCCTTGGTGACCCAAGTGGGCGACTCCTCCAACCTGATCCTCGACCCGGGCCAGGACAGCTACCACGTAGTGGTCCCTGCGATGGTGGATTCGGTGACGGTGCTGGTGGACAGCGGCCAGATGGCGGACCTTGTGTGGCTGGGGAGCAAGGTCGCACCGGGGGGCACTGCGGCAGCGGAGGGACGTGTCTTTGCCGCGCGTAACGGGGTCGCGCAGGCCGCCGCCGATATCGACACCAATCTCCAGACCGCCTTCGAGGCCACGCAAAGCACCACCCTGGCCGCGGATCTGGCCGCTCCGCTTGACCAGTTCCGCAGCGCCATCAGCGGTTTCGCGCCGGTGACTTCGCTCGCCGAACTGTCGGTCAACCTCTCGGATCCGCGGCCGCTGCTTGCCGCACAATCTCAGGTGGAGAGCGCCGCGGGCCGTCTGCAGGCCACGATGTTCAACGAGCTGGACCAACTGCTGCGGACGCGGCAGGATGGCCTGAACAGCAAACTGCAGCGACAGTTCGCGGCCGTCGGAATCGCGGTGGTGGCAGCTGGCTGGATCGGCTGGATCCTGCTGCCGGCGCGCCGCGCACCCGACCTGGCACAGACAACGGACGAGGGCGCTGCGCTGGACGGCGGCCGGCACCGGGCCGCCGGGATCGGTGCGGACGAGGATCCGGATCGGGCCGACGACGGCCTCACAGACCTTATGGACGCCCGGCAACTGCTGAGGATGGACGAGCTGACCAGGGTCGGCCGGGCGGTGCGCTCGGCCCGGCGGGGAGTGGCCCGCGATGCTGAGTAAGCTCCTGATCCGCCAGCGCGTCAACCTGCTCGTGGTTCTGCCGCTGGCCGTGGCGCTCGTCATGATCGTGCCGTTCGTGGCCGACCGGCTGCAGAGTGTCCGCGACGCGCGCGCCAACGCTCAACTGGCCGCCGGCGTACAGGAGATGGGGCAGCTGGTCGAGGGCCTTGACCAGGAGCGCGCGCTTTCCATCGCCTATCTCCTGACCCCCGACAGCGACAGCGCCTCACTCGTCGAGCAGGCCGCTACGGTGGGCGACGACATTTACCAGGTGCGCCTCTTCTACGGCGGGCTCCCTCCGGCGGGCGTCAACGCGGCCCTGACGTCCCTGGGCGGCCTGGACCAGGTCCGGGCCCAGGTTATTGCCTACCGGGCAAGCGTGGACGAGGTCGAGTCGGCCTACGACACGGCGGCGGACCGGCTGATCAGCTCCGTCGGCAACGCCGTGTCCCGGTCCGCCTCCGCCCGAATCCTCGCCCTGAATGCGCTGCTGCTGGCGAACGAGCAGTCCGACCGGGCGGCCTCGGACGCCATGGCGGTGCTGCTGGACCCCGGCGAGATCGCCACCGTACGCAGTGGGCGGCTCACCGCGCAGGTGGTCGCCCAGCATCTGGGATCGCTGCAGCTCAACGAGTTCCGTGCCCAGGCGCCGGCAGCCCAGGTCGCGCTGTTCGACGAGGCCGCGGGAGGGCAGGCCGCCCGCCAGGTCGCGGACATCGAGTCGAGGGCCGCCGATCCGTCTGCCCCTTTGGTACAGGCCAGCCTCCTCCCCCAGATCGCATCGCAGACCTACGCTGCCGTGCAGACCGAGGGGCAGCTGCGAGAGCTGGTCGAGGACACGATCGCACGGGAAACGGCCGCGCAGACCAGCGCCAGCGCCTCGCAGACGCAGACTGTCGGCTGGCTGTTCGCCGCCCTGGCAGTGTCCCTGTTCGCGGCGACGTTCTTGCTGAGCGCGGCGATCGGCCGCTCCATCGCCCGCCCGCTGCAGCGTCTGACAGCCGCAGCCGGCCGGGCGGCCGACCTGGCCAGTGCCGAGCTTGCCCGGGTCACCGACGAGGAGACCGGTGACGGCGACCCGCCGCGCCTGGCCGCGATCAAGCTGGAGAGCGGCGACGAGGTGGGTGAGCTGGCCGGAGCGGTCAACCGTGTCCAGGCGGTCGCGGTGATGCTACTGGAGCGCCAGATCACCAGCAGGGCCAACATCTCCACGATGTTCCGCAGTGTCGGCCAGCGCACCCAGAACCTGGTGAACAGGCAGACCGCCGTGATCGACGCCCTGGAGCAGGACGAGCGCAACGCCCACGCGCTGGAGCGGCTGTACGGACTGGACCACCTCACCGCGCGACTGCGCCGCCACGCCGACTGCATACTGGTGCTGTCGGGCTGGCAGGAGCCGGCTCTGCAGGCCACTCCCGTCCCGCTGGCGAGGTTGATCCGCTCGGCGTTCGGTGGTGTCGAGTACTTCCAGCGGATCCAGCTCGCCTCGGCCGAGGACCTCTCGGTGTCCGCGGAGATCGCCAGCGATCTGATACTGCTGCTGGCCGAACTGCTCGACAACGCCATCCGGTTCTCCCCGCCCCGGACGGAGGTCCGGGTGTCGACCCGGCGGACGGACTACGGATGCCAGCTCGCCATCTCTGACCAGGGCATCGGGATGCCGCCGGAGCGGATTGCGGAGGAGAACCAGCGGATCGTGCGGCGCGAGCGCATCGACCTGGTGCCCACGGACGTGCTGGGCCTTTTCGTGGTCGGCCGGCTGTGCCGGCGGCATGGACTGCGCGCCTGGCTGGTGCCGAATGTCACGGCCGGTGTCACCGCGATGGTCGAGATTCCGAGCGCCCGGCTGTTGCCCGCGGGACAGGCCGGACCAGAAGTGCCCCGGCTTCCCGCGGAGAGGGAGGCGCGCGGCCGCCAGGGCGCGTATGCCATCGCCGGGCCGGAGAGAGCCGGGCCCGGGAGAGCCGATCAGGGGGGGACCGGGTACATGGTGAACAGCGCGGCGGCGGGTCCGGCGCTTGCTCGTGAGCAGCGCCCGGCCCTCCCGGCGCCATCCGGTGAGACCGCTGCCCTGACACCGGCTGCCGACGCCGGCCCGGCGGGATACGCCGGCACCCGCAGGAGCCTGGAGCAGGCGATCATGGCGCAGCCGATTCCGGACCAGCAGGGTTTCGCGTGGTTCCGGACCGGCGGTCCGGCCAGCGCCCCGCCGCCGCAGGCGCCCCCTTCCCGCGCCGGCCTGGTCCGGCGCGTGCCTGGGGCACATCTGATGGACGCGCACCGGCCTGTCCAGCCAGCGCCGAGGGCAGATCGGACGGTGGACGCCGCGGCTCTCCGCTCGGCCCTTGAGGAATTCGAAGCCGGAGTCGACCGGGGGCGCACGATGGACACCCCATGACCGCCGCCGGAACGGCTGGCTAACGGACATGTCCGCCAGCACCGTATGAAGAAAGTGAGGCATGCACGAGTGAGCGAGATGCTCTCGGGACTCAGCGCAGAGGCCCAGAACTTCAACTGGCTGCTGAGCACGTTCGCCGGGGAAACCGCCGGCGTGATCAATACCATCGCCGTTTCCTCCGACGGCCTGCTGATGGCCAGTTCGGGAACGGGTGACGGTGCCGACTCCGACCGGCTCGCCGCGATCGTCTCCGGGCTGATCAGCCTGGCTGGAGGGGCCGCAGCAAACTATCAGCTGGGAACCCTGGACAAGGTCATCATCGACATGTCGGAGGGATATCTGCTGGTGATCGCGGTGAACGCAGGCTGCTCGCTGGGCGTGGTAGCCTCCAAGAGCGCCGCGCTGGGCAGCGTCGCGTTCGAGATGGGGCTTTTCGCCAACCGGGTCGGACCGGTCCTGACTCCTCGACTGATCCACGAGCTGAAGAACTCCGTATTGAGATGAACGGCCACGAGGACCAACCCAAGCCGCGGCAACGCCTGAATCCCCGTTATTCGCCGCGGCCGGGGGACGTCCCTGACATCGCCGATCCGCGACTTCGCCTGCGGCCCTTTGTGCTGACCGCGGGCCACGCGACCGGGGCCGAGAAGTCGATCGCGCCGGAAACCCAGATCGTCTCCACCGACTATGGCTACGCGAACTGGGGAGTCCTGCACTTCGAGCGCCGGGACATCGTCTCGCTGTGCGCGGTCCACCAATCGGTCGCGGAGATCTGCGCCAAGCTGTCGCTGCACCTTGGGGTGGTGCGCATCCTGGTAGGAGATCTGGCCAGGGACGGCTATCTCAGCATCCATGTTCCGCACGAAGACAGCACGCACAGCATCGATACCATTATGAGGGTCCTGAATGGTCTCCGAGCCATCTCTTGAACGGAACGTGGAGGCCGCGGCGCGCCAGCGCCGCCCGCCCCTGCCCATAAAAATCGTCGTCGCCGGCGGATTCGCGGTCGGGAAAACCACCACGGTCGCGAGCATCTCCGAGATACTTCCCCTGACGACAGAGGCTGTCATGACCGAGGCCGCCGCTGGCGTCGACGACCTGTCGCAGGTTCCGGGAAAGACCACCACCACCGTGGCGCTCGATTTCGGCCGCATCTCCATCGACGACGACCTGACGCTCTATCTGTTCGGCACGCCGGGACAGGATCGCTTCGGATTCATGTGGAACGATATCGTCCAGGGCGCGCTGGGCGCCCTGGTGATCGTGGACAGCAGGCGCATGGATGAGTGCTATCCCGCGGTGGACTACTTTGAGAAGTACCACCTCCCGTTCGTCGTCGCGGTCAACCAGTTCGACGGCAACCTGGCCCATGACCTCGGCGCGATCCGGTGGGCCCTGGCAGTAGGCGAGCAGGTGCCAGTCATCACCTTTGACGCCCGCAGCAGAGTCTCGGTGCGGGACGCTCTCATCGTGGTGCTCCATCTGGCGCTGGAGCGGGCCCAGCGCTGAATAGACCACCAACGAGGGCATAGAGCCAAGACCCTGCTGGCGGGTGCTCCGGGCGCGCGCGGCGCCTACGGGATGACCGGATCGGTAGGCCCGCAGGTTCTTCGAGGCAGCCGCCGGCGGGGACATGAATGCGCTGCTTGTCAGTGGCTAATCCCGACAAACGGCGCCATATTTACCGGGAGTCCGATAGGGAGCGACCGCGGCGGGCAGAGCCGGGGCGGGCAGAGCCGGGGCCTGCAAGCCTTCTGCTGCCCGGCACGGAGCGCTCCCGGGAGCGCACACCGCGTCCGGGGGAGGAACGCTGAGCCACCTTCACCCGGTCGCTGACCGCGCCAGCCCCAGTGCACGCGCACCCGTCACATTCCTTCCCGGCCGGCTGTAATAAGCGGTGACACGCGAACACTGACATGCCGGGTCGCGCTGGCGTGACGGAGGCGGGAGCGAGCTCATGCGAATACTGATCATCGGCGCCAGCGGCGCCGTCGGAAGCCGGCTCACCCAGCAACTGTGCCAGCGGGGGCACGACGTGACCGGGACGTGCCGTTCCGCGTCGAGGGAAGGCAGGATTCACTCGGCGGGCGCGACCCCGCTGGTCCTGGATGTGCTGGATGGCGCTGCGACCAGGTCGGCTGTGGCGGGCGTGTGCCCGGACGCGATCGTCTATCAGGCGACCGCGCTGGCGGGCATGCGTTTCGGGCGCAGCCTGGACAAGACGTTCGCGCCCACCAACCGGCTGCGCACGGCCGGCATCGACAACGTGATAGCCGCCGCCCGCTCCGCGGGAGTGCGCAAGCTCGTCGCGCAGAGCTTCGCGCCCTACCGGTACGCCTCGCCGGGACCGGTGGCCTCCGAAGACGATCCGCTGCTGGCGAAGCCGCCAGCCACGGCAGCGCAGACGTTCGGGGCGATGGCCCATCTGGACCAGGCGGTGACAGCGGCCGGGGGCATCGCGCTGCGCTACGGCGGGTTCTACGGCGAGCCGGACCAGATGACGGCGGCCGTGGCCAGGCGCCGCTACCCGCTGGTAGGCGGCGGCACGGGCATGATGTCCTTCATCCACCTCCACGATGCCGCTGCGGCGGCGGTACTCGCGCTGGACGCCGACGGCCCGGCCATCTACAACATCACCGATGACGAGCCGGCCCCGATGCGCGAATGGCTTCCTAGCCTTGCCGAGGCGCTTGGCGCCAGGCCTCCCCGGCGCGTGGCCGAGTGGGTCGGCCGGCTGATCATGGGCTCCGGACTGGACATGCTCACCCAGGCCCGCGGCGCGGCCAACACGAAGGCGAAGAGGGAACTCAGCTGGACCCTGCGCTACCCGACCTGGCGGGAAGGGTTCCGCACCATCCGGGCGTGAACAGCGGTCCCTCATCCACCGCGGCGCGCTCCGCGCCGACATCCTCCATGCTTGTGCCCGGCCCAGAGTTTCCGGTGAGCCGTCATCCGGCGAGCTCAGGATCGCGGTGCATCGCGGTGAGCAGCCCGAGGATGAGCGCGGCGTCCTGGCCCGACAGGCTGGCGCGCATGACCCGAAGCGCCTCCCGCAAATCCGGAATTACGCGGTGCCGGAGCCGCTGGATAAGCGGTTCGTGACGATTTGCAGTCACGGCCGTTCTGGCGGAAGCGGCCGGGCGGCCAGCCTGGCTTGGCGTCAAACAGCATGATGACGCTATCACTGTCATGCGGCTGATCATGCCAGGGGCCACCGACAACTCTCCTGGAGCGCGCGACTAGTCAGTTCGCTAATTTCTCGCCGAGAAGACCTGTTCGGCGACCTTCTTAGCTAGCAGGGGCGGCACAGAGTTGCCAAGCTGGGCCTGGATGCTGGCTCGGCTCCCGACCAGGTCGAACTCATCCGGGAAGGTGAACAGCCTCTTGATCTCATCGACCCTCAGGCGCCGGTTGTCCCAGTGAAACGGACCGACGTTCGGACCGGGCTGAGCCTGGATCGTTGGCGACGGCCGGTCCGGGTCGAGCTTCAGGAGAAATGACCAGTACCGGCTACGCCATTTGAACTGCGGCTCAGGATGACCGCGCTCAATGGTGTAGTGCAGGTAGTTCTCGCCTGGCGGGATGCCAGGAAGCAGCTGGCCGTACTGGCCGCGCAGAACCTCGCCAAGCTCTGGTTCACTGCTGAGACCTTCCAATGCCTGTCCTGCAGTGACGTGTGGTGTGGCGCCTCCGCCGGACATGCGCCGCTCCCACATTCCAGTGTGGCTCGGCTCCGGTAGTTCGGGAACTTCGGTGCCTCTGGGCACCCCCACAATGAACAGCCTTGGCCGGACCTGGGGCACGCCGTAGTCGGCGGCATTGAGAACCCTGGCGTCGAAGCTGTAACCAGCTTCGTAGATCTCCCGCAGCAAGCGTTCGTAGGCCGGTCGGCTGGCCCTGTTCTTGTACGTCAGTGCGTAGACGTTCTCCAAGATGAAGGCCCGCGGCTTGGCCTCTGCCAGGACGCGCGTGTAGGCCTGGAGCAAGCTGGCATCCGGATCGAGCCCGGCTCGCTTCCACTCCAGCCAGAACCCGGACTTTGAGAACGGCGTACAGGGTGGCCCGCCAACCAGAAGGTCTGGCCGTTGATCCCGCTTGAGACCAGCACGCTCAAGGATCTCCTGGGTCGACACTTCGAGGATGTCGCGACGGATGACCGGCGAGGCCAGGTGGTAGAAGTTCTTCTCCATGGTGAGGGCGGCGTCGGTGTCGTGCTCCAACGCGGCCGCCACCCTAAATCCGGCGGCCTCGACTCCAAGATCAAGTCCGCCCGCCCCTGAGAAGAGAGAGATCGCCAAGGGTCCGTCCGTCATGCCAGTCAGGATCGCACGCCCCTGTGACACAAGCGGTCCGACGCACCGAACGTGGCGAAGACGACCTGGTCAGGCCTGGGCGGACCCTTGATTCTGCTGGGCCAGGAGCTTGTTGAGCTGGTTGCGGACGGTGCCGCCGATCCGGAAGTTGTAGGCCCTCCAGAACTTGTAGAACTCGGCCTCAGTCTTGAACTCTCCTCGGCCCTCCCGCAGCTCGTCCAGGCCCTGAACGGCTCCCATGTACTCGCGGGTGGTCGATGAGCGCTTCCGGCTCCCGATCCGCCACGGCTCCTGGACAAGCAACTCCAGGTTGCCGACTCGCGAAGCGCTCTCCCTGTCCAGGGTGTAGATACCGATGACGTCCAGGTGCTTTTGGCAGCGGCAGCAGATGTCCGTTGGCCGCCAGCTTGGCCTCAAGGTCGGCGGCGTCCGCCGCCGTCAGTGGCCAGCGTGTACCACCGGCAACCCTGAAGACGCCTCGCAGGTCATACATGTACTCGCCGCACTGCTCCCGCAGCCACTGCTGAAGATCCAGAGAGGTCACCGGCCCAATGTTGGCATTTCGATGGGTGGCTAACAGGGCGATCTTGAACACTCGGGCGGCCGATGCGATGAGGTCTACCGCCTCGGCGGGCCAGAGGTCCGGCGGCTGTCCAACCAGTTCTTCTTCGAGAAGCTTCTGGTTGCCGATGGCGCCCCCAGCGGGGCTCCACGCAAACCATCACCACTGCAACCGGCGGTTTCCCGGGCGGGTCGGCTGGTTATAGACGGGAGCTTCCTGGTTGGTGCCGCTTCAAAGGAGCCCACGTAATGAGCGGTCTGTAAACCGCCAGGCCATCGCCCGCTGGCACCACCACAGTGCCCGGCTGCTCGCCGCCGGGACCGGGGTAACCAGCGGCGGGAGGAAGGAGGCCACGGAATGGCACGGCGGACCGGCCTGCGCCGAGCCAGGCGCTGCGCCGACGACGCCAAGAATGGATTTTACGATCACTTGAATTGGTTTTTACGAATGCGGGCGGACCGGAGTAATCTGCCGCTGTGACCGAGCCGGTGCAACAGCAGATCGAAGCATTGCAAGCGGCGGCCGCCCAGCCGGGCGCCGACCTCGTGGACCTGGCGCTGCGCATCGAGGCGCTGGCCGGACAGCTCTCCGGCGCCGATGCCGTGGCCGGGCAGCAGGCCGCCGTCGACATCCTGGCCACCTTGGATCCTCTGGTCAGCACCGACTCGCTGCACTGCATGCGGCTGGCCGAGCAGCAGCACACGCTGGCGGTGCGGATGATCGCGGCCGGGCAGAGCGACCAGGCGGAGGCGGTCGGCCGGCAGGCCGTCGCCACCTACCGCCAGGCCGCGGCGCTGTCCAGCCCGGCCATCGAGGAGATCGCCAATAACCTGACGATCCTGGACAAGCAGCTCACCAGCATCCCCGACATGGCCGATGCGCTGCTCGCCCAGCAGGCCGCGGTGGACGTGCTGGGCACGCCGGCCGATCCCGACCCGGACGGGGCCCGCCAGGAAATGCTGGCCGACGCGCTGTTCAACCTGGCTGCCCGGCTGATCGACAACCAGCGGGTGGCCGACGCCGGCGTCGCGGCTACCGAGGCGATCGACCACTACACCGGGGTGCTCACCATCTTGCGCACCGAGCTGCAGGCCGGCGCGGCCACGCTCGGCAGCCTGGCCCGGACGCTGCTGGCGGCGGGTCTGCCGGACGCCGCCGCCCAGGTGCAGCAGGCAGCGGTCGCTGCGGGCCGGGGCGACCCCGCCGCCGTGCTGCCGGCCATCACGGCCGGGACCGGCCCCGCCGACCCGATGACCCAGGCCGCCGCGGCGGTGCAGCGGGTCCAGGCCCTCTTCACGCTGATCGCGACTACGGACAAGAACCTGCACGAGCTGGCCCCGCTGCTGGACGGCGCCGGGCTCGGCGCCCAGGCGCAGGCCGCGGTGCACGCCCAGGGCATTCCGCCCGGCCTGCTCGACACCCCGGCCCAGTCGTACTGCGCGATCGCCGGGGCCGCGCTGCCGCCGCCCCGGCCGGACCTGTCCTTCCCTCCGCTGCAGGGACAGTGGCCGCAGGGGAACCTCACTGTGCAGATCCGGACGAACATGCCGCTGCCCGGCATTGACCCCGGCGTGGCCAGGCAGGCCCAGCTGAACGCGGTGACCACCTGGCAACAGGCCTCCCGCGACGTGACCAGGAATGACCGCACCGGCCCTGACGGGTTCTTCAGCTTTGCGATCTCCTTCCTCCCGCGGCTGGCGGGCGACCCGCCGGTTGACGAGACCCCCGACATCACCGTCTACTTCGCCGACGAGACCGTGATCAGCGCGTTCGGCGCCGGGTCCGCGGCGGCGGTCACAGCCGGCTTCCCCGAGAACAACCCGGCCCCGCTCATCCCCGGCGTGGTGATCCTCAACGGCCGGTTCCCATGGCCGAGCGCGGCCGAGCTGGAAGCCGCCACGCTGCACGCCTTCGGTCACCTGCTGGGTTTCACCGACTCCCACACCACGTTCAGCAGCGTTCCCGGCAGTGTGCCGGGAACCAGCCAGACCGCGGTCGCTACCATGCACCCCGCCAGCCTGAACACAGCCCTCGACACCGAGACGCTGAGCGTGCTCCGGGCCGTCTATGGGTGGCGGCCCCAGCAGCAGGCCGCCGACCGTGGTACCGACCAGCGGCCCAGCCTCGGTGTCCGGACCCGCCCGGACGGGACCCAGACCGTCACGATGGTCTGGAAGGGCATCGGCGAGGCCACTATGTACCACTCGGACTTCAAGCCGGCCGCGATGGACTGGACCCCGCAGCAACCCCTCCCAGCCGATCTCGGGCTGACCATCTACCGCCCAGTGCTGGCCCAGCTCGCACCGCCTGACGGCGGGCTCATGCTGGTCTGGGGCGAGCCGGACCCCACCGGGACCGCGGCCGACGTCCAGCTCCGGTTCGCCATCGACACCGGCGGCGGCTGGCAGACGCCCGTCGTGGCACTGGCCGATGCGGCCTCTAGCGCGGGCCCGGCCGTGACCACCTTCAACGCCACAGTCTGGATGGCCTGGAAGGGCAACGCCCGCGACGGAGGCCTGTGGTGGTCGATGTTCGACCCGGCCCAGGGGAGGTGGCTGCCGCAGCAGAGCGTCACCGCCGGCCCAGATGGCACCGCGGTGACCACCACCGACTCCCCGGCCCTGGTGGGACTGGGCGGCCGGCTGCACCTGTTCTGGCGGGTACCAGACGGCAACATCTTCACCTCCTCCCACGGGGCCGGGACCGACAATGACTGGACCCCGCAGCAGCGGGTGGAACTCCACCGCCTACCAGGGGGCGGTGACCCCGGTCGGCAGCAGCCACGGGCCGTCGGCGACGCTTCGGCACGACCGGGTTATCGAGGGCCTGACCGGGGTCAGCACCGAGGCCATCCTGCTGAGCTGGAAGGGCGCGCTGGACGACACGGACATCTGGATGAACGAGTTCGACGGCGCGACCAGCGGCCAGATCAACGTGCCGGGCCGCGCGACCTCCTCCAGCCCGGCTGTGCTGGAGGCCCAGGGCAAGACGTTCATGGCGTGGAAGGGCGCGGAGCCGGACCACACGATCTGGTGGTCGGTGCTTCCGGGCACCTGAGCAAGCGGGTTGCCAGGCGGTCGCGGCGCCACCGGCGCCATTCGCAAGGTCCACTGCAAGTAAAGCTTGAACCATTAGCAGACCTTGGACTCGGTGCCGTTTCGCGTGTGTTCCGGGAGTCGCGACGGCGGGCCGCAGCCGGCGGCATCCGGCTGCACGTGATCAAACCGGCCGGTTGGACGTAACGGCAAGTCAGCGGGCATATGACCTGGTCTCACAAGGCGCCCCCAGCGAGCTCACCCAAGCCATCACAAGCCCGACCTGCGGTTTCCCGGACGGGCCGGCCGGCTGGTTATAGACGGGAGTTTCCTGGTTGGCGCCGCTTCGAACGAGCCCGCGTAGCGGTCTGGTTCCATTTCGTGAATGAAGGTCTCGGCATCGGCCGGTGGTGACCAGGAGAGCTGATGGCCAGCGCCTTGGTGCCCGCGGATTGTGTCGCTGGCCCGATCCAGCGGCGAGCGGCCCAGCCAGGAGCGGACCAGGCGGCAGGCCCGCGCCGTCGGCCACCGCCCGGGATCGCCGTCAAGCTCTCACTCCGGCCGCACTGGATCCTCGGAACAGGACGCCCATCCGCAGGCGGAGGCAGCGAGATGAACTCACGTCATGGGATAAGGGGAAAGGGCACATGGCCGCAGGCACCGGGTCGGCGCAACTCCCTGAAGACACAGGCGGCTGCCTCGCCCCGCCAAACCAGGTCCAGCGAGGCTCGCTCGCATCGCCCCCGCCAAGGGGCCGCTACTCCGACAAGGCCCCGGCCGGCATCGGGATGCCAGAGCGCGACGGCGGACGTCCGGGAACGCGACCGGTACGTACCGCCTTCTATGGCCGCACCAACGCCGTCGGCGAGGACGCCGCCCTGGCTATGGTCCGGCAGTTCCGCCAGTGCCAGGACGCCGCCGGACACGCCGTGATCGACGGGGCCTTCTACGATGCGGCAGGCGGCGTGAGCCAGGCCCTGACCGAGATGGTGCGCCAGCTTGAGCCGCTGGCCGCCCGCGACGGCGGATGGAGCGATCTCACCGCGCAGATCACCAGCGCAGGTCATCCCGTCACGATGATCGTGTGCGTATCGCCCGACAGAATCGCGCGACGCCCCGCCGTCCGCGGACCTGCTGACGGCAGCCCGCAGCGGGTGCCCGCCGTCATCCGCGCTGCCTTCGCCGGCCGGACCTCGACTTACGATCAGCAGGATCCGACGCTGTCGCTGCCCCGCCAGCTACGCGCCAGCCAGGACGCCCTGCTCGACGATGCGGTGATCGTCGCCCATTTCTACGATGTCGAGTCTGGCCGCGAGGATCTGGCGGACCGGGGGCACGGGCGCGCCCACGAGCAGTTCCAGATCCCGATCCCGCGCGATGGCGGGATCGCCGACGCGGCCCGAGGGTCACCCCTCATCCTGCGCGTCCGCGAAGACCAACTCCTCGACGGCCTGGCCCGGTTCCTGTCCGACAAGGTCTTCGGCCCCCGCAAACCTCATCGCAAAGCGCAACATCACGCTGACCGGCGACACGATCGACGCTGTCTCTCGCACCAGCCAGGAAATTACAGCAGTCGCGCCGCCGGTACCTGGGACACCAGCCGCAACATCGGCCCGTAATGGTGATGGTCTGTGTAGCGCCCCCAGCAGGATTCGAACCTGCGCACACGGCTCCGGAGGCCGTTGCTCTATCCCCTGAGCTATGGGGGCTCAGACTGCTTCCCGGCAGGCTAACGCGTGGCGGGCAGCAGCCAGGGTACCAGTACCGAACATCTGGGACACCGAGCCGATCGACGCGCATCGGTGCGCCGGAGGCGATAGCCTCGCCCGAATGACACACGGACTGGGCCGGGTGCTGGTTGTCGATGACGATGAGGTCATCAGGCAGCTTATTGCCGTCAACCTGACGCTTGAGGGGTTCGACGTGGTCACCGCCGTCGACGGCAAGGACTGCCTGGAGAAAGTGACCGAGGTCCAGCCCGACGTGATCACCCTGGACGTGATGATGCCGCGCCTGGACGGCTGGGTGACCGCGACCCAGCTGCGGAGGAATCCGCAGACGGCTGGCATCAAGGTGGTGCTGATCACCGCGCGTGCCCAGGAGGACGACCGGTCCAGGGGGCGCCAGATCGGCGTGGACGCCTACCTGACGAAGCCTTTCGATCCGGCCGAGATGATCCGCGTGGTCCGCGAGCTGGCCGGCGCGCCGAGCAACGTCCTGGACTGAAGGCCAGCCGGCGCCACCGCCGTAGCCTGGGCCAGTGATCCCCGGTGACATCGGCAGGGAGCTTGGCCTGCGCGCGTCCGGCACCTGGCGCCCGGCGCCGCCGGGCGTCGGCGGTGCGCCCGGAACCTATGCGACCTCGCTTCCGTTCCTGGTCGCGCGGGAGACCGGCGAGACGCCGGGGGATGTCGCGGCGGGGCTGGCCGAGCTGCTGCGCCGGGTTGCCTGGATCGGCGCCGTGTCCGTCACTGGCGGTTATCTCACCGTGACCGTCACCGGGCGGGCGCTCGCGGCCCTCGCCGTCCGGGTGCCCGCGGCGGGAGCCGGCTGCGCGGCCAGCGACGCTTTGTGCGGCGCCGAGCTGGCCGCGCCGGCGGCTGATGACCTGGGCTGGGCCGCGAGCTGGGACGAGGCCAGGCAGGTTGTGGCCGGCGCGGTCACGGGCCGGCTGGCCGAGGCCGCCGGAGCCACAATCAAAGTCCAGAGCCATACGGAACGGATGCCGCCCCCCGATCAGGCCGCCCCGGCGACTGCCGTCGCGTTCGCCGGGGCCGACGCGATCCGTTACGCGCTCGTCCGCACGGGGCCGGCCCGTCGCGGACCGATCGACGCGGTGCGGTGCGTTCAGAATGATTTTGGAAATCCTTTCTTCGCGGTTCGTTATGCCCATGCGGACGCGGCTTCGGTGCTGCGCTGGGCCACCGACCTCGGCCTGGACCGAGGCCGACCCGCCGAGTTCCGGCCAGAACTGCTCACGCACCCTGGCGAGCTCAAGCTGCTCGATGACATCTCCTGGCTCCCGGAGCGCACCGCCTCGGCCGCCCGCCGCCGGCGGCCCGATGCCTTCGCCCGGTACCTCGAACGCCTCGCCGGGGCCTGGCTCGACTGCCGGGAGAGCAGGCCGGCGCTGCCATTCGGCGGCCGGGCCGCGCCCGGCGACGCCGCGGCGGCGGCGGCCAGGCTGTGGCTGGCGGCGGCGGCCCGGACCGCGCTCGGGACCGGCCTGGGCCTCCTCGGCGTGACCGCGCCATGGCGGCTGTAGCGCTGGGGCCGCGGGAACTTGTGAGAACCGCCTGGTTGAAGTAGGTTCCGGGACATCGTTGGCCAGAATGGGCGACGGAGCCAGGGGATTGGCAGGCGGGCGGTTCAATCGCCGGGGAACGGGTACCGCATGCCATGTAAGCCCCCTGGACGTCGACAACCGCAGCGTGGTCTTTGAGTCCTCCCTGCCGATCCCGCGCTTCGACATGGCCGGCAGGAGCGGGCCCGGAACCGCGCCGGGGAACGGTCCCAGGTGATCCTGGGCCGTTCGCACGGGCGGTCGGCTTCTCCCGCAACTGACGGACAGCTCCGAAGGAATGCCGTGGGCGGTCTTGGTGTTAAACTGGGTGCTGCACCAGATGCCCCGCCATGGGGAGAGGTGCTCGCCTGTCCGCCGCCAGCCCCGGTCCGCATCCAGCGGAGGGCTGCGGCTGCCACAGACATCCACCCACGATCCACACATCGCCACACCCGCCAGGCGCGGACGGTGCGCGGCGGGGCAGGGTGCGAAACGGCGCGGACCCGTCCGGCCGTCTGGGCTCGCCGCGGTTCTCCGGTCTCGGTGTTGGTACTGGCGCAAGTGCTAGCGCCGGTGCTAGTTAGTGTGGCGCAGGCTGCGAACGGAAGACCGCGCGTCTGGCGGGGCGTGACAGCGTACCAGCCCGGTGCGCGACGGTGCGGGGATGGCGTATTGCACAACAAGTGGCTCGGCCGATCGGCCAGAGCGTGACAGCGGGTGGCAGCGACCGAGTCTGCGGTCGGCACTCGCGCCCTGGGAAGGACCCCTCGTGAGCGACACCACCGATCTGATCACCGGTTCCTCCGGCATGCCCGAGGAACCTCCCTCCGCGTCACGCTGGTCCGGTGAGGCTCCGGCCGCAACTGATGATGCCGGGACTTCCCCGCACCCCGCGAGCGCGGTACGCTCCTGGCCGGATGCGGACTCCGGTGCTGGTGAGGCACGGGGTTCTGGTCAGGCGGGTGCTGGTCAGACGCTGGGCGCCGCTGCGGCGCCTCGCCCCGGTGCGGCGCCGGCGGCCGGAGGCGGCCGCCGTGGTGGGACGGGCCTGGCTGCGTTGCTGCTTCCAGAGTTGCAGCGGCTCGCGCAGTCGATGGGCATCATGGGCACCGGCCGTATGCGTAAGGGCCAGGTCATCGCCGCGATCGAGGAGCGGCAGGGCGGCGGGGCGGCGCAGCGCAGCCAAGGTGCGCGTAACGACAATTCAGTCCAGCGGGAGGTGCCTGCGGGAGCCGGCGCCACCCGCCCCTTTGAGCAGGACGCCATGGAATTCGAGACATCCACGCAGCCCGGTGTGGGCAGCGGTGCAAACGCGGGCGGAATTGGCGAGACTTCGAGCCAGGGCGGCGTCGGAGGTGCCGGCATCGGCGCGGCCGGCCCTGCGGGCACTGCGGGCGCCCCGGCGGCGGGCACTGCGGGCGCCCCGGCGGCGGGCACTGCGGGCGCCCCGGCGGCCGCGCCCGTGGTGCAGGCCAGAACCCCGGCTGGGGTGAGCGACCCCCCCGGCAGCGAAGTCAGCAGCCGCGAAGCCACCGGGGTCGAGATCACCGGCCAGGGGGGCGGCCAGCGGGACGATCTCCAGCAGCAAGCCGACGGCCAGCGGGACAATCGCCGCCGCCGCCCGAATAACGGGCGGCGTGACGACCAGGGCGGCGGGCGGCGCGATGACCAGGGCGGCGGGCGGCGCGACGATCAGTCTCGCGCGGCAAGCGACGGCTCTGACCAGCACCGGGACTCGCGTGATTCCGGCTCCGGGCAGCAGGGCGGCCGCGGTGACGATGACCGCGATGGCCAGGGCGGCCGGCGGAGCAGGGACAGGTTCCGCAACAGGAACTCGGGCAGGGGGCGCCGGGAGCGCGGCGGGGACGCCGAACCCGTGATCTCCGAGGACGACGTGCTCATCCCCATCGCAGGCATCCTCGACGTGCTCGACAACTACGGGTTCGTGCGGACGACCGGCTACCTTCCCGGGCCGGACGACGTCTATGTCTCGCTGTCCCAGGTGCGCAGGCACGGCCTGCGCAAGGGTGACGTCATCGAGGGCGCGGTCCGGCAGCCGAGGGAAGGCGAGCGCAGGGAGAAGTTCAATGCCCTTGTCCGCCTCGACAAGGTGAACGGCCTGGAGCCAGAGCAGTCCAAGACCAGGCCGGAGTTCGCCAAGCTCGTCCCGCTCTACCCGCAGGAGAGGCTGCGGCTGGAGACAGATCCGTCGATCATGGCTACCCGGATCATCGACCTGATCGCGCCCATCGGCAAGGGCCAGCGGGGTCTCATCGTGTCGCCGTCCAAAGCGGGCAAGACGCTGATCCTGCAGGCGATAGCCAACGCGATCACCAAGAACAACCCCGAATGCCACCTCATGGTCGTGCTCGTGGACGAGCGGCCCGAGGAAGTCACCGACATGCAGCGCACGGTAAAGGGCGAGGTCATCTACTCGACCTTCGACCGGCCTTCCGAGGACCACACCACGGTCGCCGAGCTGGCCATCGAGCGGGCCAAGCGGCTCGCCGAGATGGGTCACGACGTGGTCGTCCTGCTCGACTCGATCACCAGGCTCGGCCGCGCCTACAACCTGTCGGCCCCGGCCAGCGGGCGGATCATGTCCGGCGGCGTGGACTCGACCGCCCTCTACCCGCCGAAGCGGTTCTTCGGCGCGGCGCGGAACATCGAGCACGGCGGGTCGGTGACCATCCTGGCCACCGCCCTGATCGAGACCGGCTCCCGCGCGGACGAGGTGATCTTCGAAGAGTTCAAGGGAACCGGGAACATGGAGCTGCGGCTGCGCCGCGAGCTTGCCGACAAGCGGATCTTCCCTGCCGTCGACGTGGATGCCTCGGGGACCCGCAAGGAAGACCTGCTGATGACGCCCGAGGAACTCAAGATCGTCTGGCAGCTGCGCCGGGTGCTGCACGCTCTCGAGCCGCAGCAGGCGCTCGAAGTGCTGATGGAGCGGATGAAGGAGACCAAGAGCAACACCGAGTTCCTGCTCCAGGTGCAGAAAACCACGATCGGCACCTAGCCGGAGGTTGCGGGAATCTCCAGGCCCCCGCATACGTTGCAGGCGCTGGCACTGGCCAGGCGCGCGGCGCGGCGGACACATCGCCGCGACCGGGAGCATGAAGCAGTGCGGTGCCGGTTCCCGCCCGTCGCGGCAGGCACGCGGCGAGGCGACCCGGCGACCGCCCAGAACCAGGAGTCACCAATGAAGCCCGATATCCACCCCGAGTACGTGGTCACCACGGTGACCTGCACCTGCGGGAACACCTTCACCACCCGGAGCACCGCTGCCAGCGGCACGATCCACGCCGACATCTGCTCGAACTGCCACCCGTTCTACACCGGCAAGCAGAAGATCCTGGACACCGGCGGCCGCGTCGCCAGGTTCGAGCGCCGCTTCGGCAAGCAGCCTGGCGGCAAGGGGTCTGGCGGCAAGGGGTCTGCCGGCAGGTAGGGTCCCGGCACCCGGTGGATGCGCCTCTGGGCGGCTAAAGGGCGCGCGGAGGCACATCCACCGGGTTTCCGCATGTCCGGGCGCGGATGTCGCGCGGCGAGGTGGGCCTGGGCGGCCGTGCGCAGCGAGTGGAGGAAAACGGTGTTTGAGCGGCTGGATGAGCTGGCGGGCGAGTACGCGGCACTGGAGCGGGACCTCGCCGACCCGGTCGTCCACACCGATCCCGATCGCGCCAGGGCCCTTGGCCGCAGGTACGGCGAACTCGGCCCGGTCGTGCACGCCTACCGAGAGTGGTGCCGCGTCCGCGCCGACGAGGCCACCGCGCACGAGCTGGGGAGCGAGGACCCGTCGTTCGCCGCGGAAGCCGAGCAGCTCGGGCGCCGCCGGGCGGACCTCGAGGAGAGGCTGCAGCAGCTCCTGCTGCCGAGGGACGCGAGCGATGCCAGGGATGTCATCCTCGAAGTCAAGGCGGGCGAGGGCGGGGAGGAATCAGCGCTGTTCGCCGGGGACCTGCTGCGCATGTACCTGCGTTTCGCCGAGCGGCACGGCTGGAGGACCGAGATACTCGACTCCACGATGACCGGCCTCGGCGGGTACAAGGACGTCACGGTGGCGGTCAAAGCCGCCGGGCGGGCGGTGGCGCAGGGCGGTGGCGCTTGGTCGCAGCTGAAATACGAGGGCGGCGTGCACCGGGTGCAGCGGGTGCCGGTCACCGAGTCGCAGGGGCGGATTCACACCTCGGCGGCGGGCGTCCTGGTCATGCCGGAGGCGGACCCGATCGAGGTCACCATCGACCCGGCAGACCTGCGGGTCGACGTCTTCCGCTCATCGGGACCGGGGGGTCAGAGCGTGAACACCACCGACTCCGCGGTACGGATCACCCACCTGCCGACCGGTATCGTCGTGTCCTGCCAGAACGAGAAGAGCCAGCTGCAGAACAAGGAGCAGGCCATGCGCATCCTGCGCGCGCGGCTGCTCGCCCAGGCACGGGAGCGGGCCGATGCCCAGGCCGCCGCGGAGCGGCGGAGCCAGGTCGTCGCGGTGGACAGGTCGCAGCGGGTCCGGACCTATAACTTCCCGGAGAACCGGATCTCCGATCACCGGGTCGGCTACAAGGCGTACAACCTCGATCAGGTCATCGACGGGGATCTCGACGCGGTCATCGCCGCCCTGGTGGCCGCCGACCGCGCCGAGAAAATCGCGGAGTCCGCCGAGCGGGCCTCATGACCCTGCTGCTTGACGAGATCGCGGTCGCGGCGTCCCGGCTGGCCGAGGCCGGCGTGGAGTCACCGCGCGCCGATGCCGAGCTGATCGCGGCGCACGTGCACCGCGTGGCCCGGGGCGCCCTGCACACCGTGCCCGATGCCGCGTTCGACCCGCGTTACTGGGACGACATCGGCCGCCGGGCGTCACGCGAGCCGCTGCAGCACATCACGGGACAGGCATACTTTCGCTACCTGGAACTCGAGGTGGGGCCAGGGGTGTTCGTGCCGCGCCAGGAGACCGAGGTCATGACCGGCTGGGCGATCGAGGCACTCGGCGAGATGGACACCGCCGCCCCGGTCGTCGCCGACCTGGGCGCGGGCTCGGGCGCGATCGCCCTGGCCATCGCCCAGGAGGTACCGGGCGCTCAGGTGCACGCGGTCGAGGCCGACCCGCTGGCGCGGCAGTGGGCAGAGCGGAACATCGCCCGCTGCGCCGTCTCGGCCCCGCACACGGCGGGCCGGGTCGTGCTGCACGGCGGCGACTTCGCCACCGCGCTGCCCGAGCTGAACGCCACGGCCGACCTGGTGATCAGCAATCCGCCGTACATCCCGGCCGGGTCCTGGGTGCAGCCGGAGGTCGGCGAGTACGACCCGGCCACCGCCTTGTGGGGGGGCGCCGACGGGCTTGACTCGATCCGGGTGATCGAGCGTGCGGCCAGGCGGCTGCTCCGCAGCGCAGGCCTGGTCGCGGTGGAGCACGGCGCGCCGCAGGGGGCGGCGGTCTACTGGGTCTTCGCCGAGGAACGAGGCTGGCAACAGACCCGCAACCATGCTGATCTGGCCGGCCGCGACCGGTTCGTCACCGCCGCATGGAAGGATGATCGCCCGTGAGTGCCAGGTACGACTGCGCGGACGCGGCCGGCCGCGCCGAGGGACTGGCCGCGGCGGCCCTGGCGCTGCGCACTGGTCAGCTTGTCGTGCTGCCGACCGACACCGTGTACGGGGTCGGTGCCGATGCGTTCTACCCGGCAGCGGTCGCTGCCCTGCTCGCGGCCAAGGGCCGGGGCCGGGACATGCCCCCGCCCGTGCTGGTCGGAACCGTCCGGGCGGCCACGGCACTGATCGAGGACCTCGGGCCGTACGGCAAGGACTTGATCGAGGAGTTCTGGCCGGGCGGCCTGACCATAGTGTGCCGCGCGAACCGGTCCCTGCACTGGGACCTCGGCGAGACGCGCGGGACCGTCGCCGTGCGGATGCCGCTGCATCCGGTAGCTCTTGACCTGCTGAAGGAGACCGGTCCGCTGGCGGTCAGCAGCGCCAACCGCTCCGGCTTGCGGCCGGCCACGACCGCGGCAGCCGCGCGGGAGCAGCTGGGCGAGGGCGTCTCGGTTTACCTGGACGGCGGGCCGTGCACGGCAGACGTTCCGTCCACGATCGTCGATCTCACCGGGAGCGTGCCCAGGCTGCTGCGGGCCGGGGCGGTGTCCGTGGGGAGGCTGCGGGAGGTGGCAGCCCTGTCGACCGGCGGCGACCTCGCTTCCGGCGGCTGAACCGGCCGGCCCGCCGGCGTGGCGGCCAGAAGGCATGCTGAAGCCGATGTTTCACGGCCGGTCTGCCGGGTGATCACCACGGGCAGCGAGACGGTGCTCTAGAGTTGTCATAATGCGTACATCCCGTCCAGGGCTGGTGGGCTGCCGTGTCTGAGTACGTGCTGACCCTGCTCGTTACCGCGGCCGTCACCTATCTCCTGACGCCTCTGGTGCGCCGCGGGGCGATCGCGGCACGGGCCATGCACGAGCCCCGTGACCGGGATGTCCATGTGGCGCCGGTTCCCCGGCTGGGCGGGCTGGCGATGTACGGCGGGCTGGCGGCGGGACTTCTCGTCGCCGATCAGCTAACCCCGCTGCGCACCGTGTTGCAGGGCAACCGGATGGCGGCTGGCCTGCTGCTGGCAGGCGGTCTCATCGTGGCCGTCGGAATGGTCGATGACCGGTGGGGGCTCGGCCCGATCAGCAAGGCGGCCGCCCAGGCGGCGGCCGGCGGCATACTGGTGTGGAGCGGCGCCCTGCTGAGCTGGCTGCCAGCCCCGGGCAGCGGCACCCTGGTACTCACCCCGAACGAGTCGACCGCGCTGACGATTCTCTTTGTCGTGGTGACGATCAACGCGGTCAACTTCATTGACGGCCTCGACGGCCTCGCCGCCGGAATTGTATGTATCGCGGCGATCTCGTTCTTTGTCTATTATTACCGGCTTACTCAGGTAGAGCATCTCCCCGAACAGGCAGGCCCGGCTCTGGCCTCCGCGGTGCTCGTTGGAGCGTGCCTGGGCTTCCTGCCGCACAACTTCTATCCGGCCCGGATCTTCATGGGCGACACGGGCTCGATGCTGCTCGGGCTGCTGCTGGCCTATGTCCCGATCTCGAGCATCGCGTCGCTCGACTACGCCAGCCTGCACGGAGCCGTGAACCGGTTTCCTGAGATCCTGCCGCTGCTGCTGCCCGCGGCGGTCCTGGTGATCCCCTACGCGGACCTGCTCCTCGCGGTGGTGCGCCGCACCCGGGCCGGGCTGTCGCCGCTGGCGCCCGATCGCAAGCACCTGCAGCACCGGCTGCTGGATATCGGCCACTCGCACCGCTCCAGCGTGCTGATCATGTACCTGTGGGCGATGCTCTTCTCCGGAACCGTCGTCTGGCTCTCGATCGCCAGGACTCCGCTGTCCCTGCTCGCCGTGACGACGGTGGCGGCGATGCTCGCGCTGCTGCTGATGTCGATGCCGCGGTTGCGCCCGTGGGAGCGCAGGCACCGGGCCGCGGCCTTGACGGCGAGGGTCGCTGCGGGCCGGTCCTCCGCCCCCGCGCCATCAGCGGGTGCGGCTGCGCCCGTGGCGGGAAACGGGCAGGCCCGCCCGCCCGGGATGGCCAGGGCCAGCGCGGCGGACGGCCAGGCCGGGCCGTCCGTGGCCGTCGGCGCGTCAGCCCGGCCCGGGGAGGCGGAGGCCTGGCCCGGCGACGTCCGGCCCCGGGACGCGGGCGTCTGGCCCGGGGACGCCCAGCCTGCGGGCGTCTGGCCCGGGGATGCCCGGCCCCAGCGCCCGGCGCCGCATGACCCCTTAGCCGCCGCCGGGCGTTCGCACGGCGTTCCCGCACAGCCGCGCTGAGGACGCTGGCCAGGCGTTCGCCCGCGCCGCGTCCGGTCGCGTTTCAACCGGGCGTCATGAGTTACTTTCGTCACGTTAGGTGACCCGGTGAGTCCAACGCCGGAGAGCTTGTGATATCTTTCACGAGCACCCACTCGAAGGCGAGTGAGAGGTCCGTGATACGTTTCGCTCACCTGCCGATGCTGCCGCGCTACTGCCGTTGCGGTGTCGCGACGAGGTGCACTTGGGCATCGATAGGCCCGCCTGGGTCAGGAAACTTTCGGTCTAGCTCTCCCGGAGCCCTATAGATGGTGGCGAACTACGCCCGGATCGCTCGGCGGTCGGCTGCGGTGGCAGCCGCCGCCGCGACAATCATGGTCGTGCTCTGCGCCGCGATCGGCGGCGGCAAGGGCCTGATCGGCGCCGTCATCGCCGTGGCCGTCGTCGCCGTCTTCTTCGCGGTCAGCGTTATCGCGGTCGGCCGGGCGGCGCGGGTGAGTCCTCAGGCGATGATGCTGACCGCGCTCATTACCTACGTCGTCAAGATCCTGCTGCTGCTCATCTTCGTCGGTCAGTTCCAGGACACCTCCGCGTTCAATCCGAGGGCTTTCGGGCTGACCGCGTTCGGCTGCATCCTCGCTTACACCGCGGCGCAGATGATCTGGTCCATCCGGCTGAAGATGCTGTACGTCGCCGACCCGGACGGGGAACGGTGACCCGTGGGAGGCACGCAGGACCTGGACGGCGCACAGCGGCCCACGGGCCAGGCCGCGGCCGTTCCCCGGCCGGGGCCGGGCCGTCATGAACGAGGCGGGAGCAGGCCAGGGCAGCAAGCACGGTTTCCCGCCTCCCCCCCGCGAGGGCACCGGCTGGGCGGTCGTGAGCTACCTGATCGGCGGGATGCTGCTCTACGGTGGCATCGGCTGGCTGATCGGGCGCTGGACACACATCGCCATCCTGTTCCCCCTCGGGATGCTGCTGGGCATCGGCTTGTCGACCGCGCTGATCATCTACCGCTTTTCGAGGCCCTGACTCCCCGCCGCGAAGCACCAGCCCCCGGGCGGCCGGAGGAATCTCACGGTGATTGACGTCTCGGCGATGACGATGGGCAGCGGCTGCAACGACAACAGCCACATCTTCTCCGGATGCGGCTTCGAGGCTCCCACGGTCAGCGACTTCTATTTCAAGCCCATCTTCACGATCGGCCCGTTCCAGTTCACCAAGCCGATCCTGCTCGCCCTCGTGGCCGCGGCCATCGTCGTGATCTTCTTCACGTTTGCCTTCCGCAGGCCGCAGCTCGTCCCTCGCGGCGCGCAGAACCTCGGCGAGATGGGGGTCCTGTTCGTCCGGGACCAGATCCTGCGGCCGCAGCTCGGCAGCAAGGGCGACCGGTACCTGCCGTTCCTCGTCTCCCTGTTCTTCTTTATCTGGATCATGAACCTGTTCGAGATCATCCCGGGAATCATGTTCCCGGCGACCTCGAAATACGCCTTCCCGCTCGGGCTAACGCTCATGGTGTGGGTCACCTACATCGCCCTCGGGATCCGGCATCAGGGACCGATCGGTTACTTCAAGAACATGGCGACCCCGCAGGGCGCGCCGTGGTGGATCCTGTGGCTGCTCGGCCCCATCGAGCTGTTCTCCAACATCATCGTGCGGCCGTTCACGCTGTCGGTCCGGCTCTTCGCCAACATGCTGGCGGGGCACGTGCTGCTGCTGGTCTTCGGGCTGGGTGCCTGGTACCTGGCCAGCCTGTCCATCGGGCTGCTGTTCTCGGCGACCTCGGTCGTGGTCTACTTGCTGGTCACCCTGCTCGAGGTCCTGGTCACCTTCCTTCAGGCCTTCATCTTCACCACACTGACCGCCTTCTACTTCTCGGATTCGCTGGCGTCAGCGCACTAGCCGACATGACCTAGACCCGGCGTGCAGAGGCGCCGGGCCGGAGAAAGAGGAAACGAAACATGCATCCGTTGGTGCATCACCTGCTCTACCTGGCGGCAAGCCCGCCAGGCTCGCCGAACAACCCCTATACCAGCAACATCCACATCCACAATCTCGGCGCGCTTGTCTACGGCCTCGCGGCGATCGGCCCCGGCGTCGGCATCGGCCTGGTCTTCGGTCACGCGATCGAGGCCATGGCCCGCCAGCCCGAGGCCACGGGGCAGATCACGACCTACATGTGGATCGGCTTCACGCTGGCGGAGGCGCTGGCGCTGATCGGCATCGCCGTCCCGTTCTTCATCACCTAGCAGCCCGAGCGGCGAAGGGTAACCGTCCATGTCGTACCTGGCGCAAAGCGGGACGCAAAACCCGCTCGTCCCGAATCCCACCGAGCTGATCCTCGGCCTGGTCGCGTTCTTCGTCGTGTTCGGCCTGCTAGCCAGGGTCCTGCTGCCGAGGTTCCAGCGCATGCTGGAGGAGCGTACGGACGCGATCGAGGGCGGCCTCAAGCGGGCCGAGGAGGCTCAGGCCGAGGCGGCCCAGGTGCTCGAGCGGTACCGGGCCCAGCTCAGCGAGGCCAGGCACGAGGCCGCGCGGCTGCGCGAGGAGGCCAAGGAGCAGGGCGCGCAGATCAAGGCCGAGCTACGCGAGCAGGGCGAGGCGGAGAAGCAGCGCCTGATCGACTCCGCCCGCAGCCAGATCGAGGCGGACCGCCAGCAGGCGCTCGCCTCGCTGCGCGCCGAGGTCGGCGCGCTGTCCGTGCAGCTCGCGGGACGCATCGTCGGGGAATCGCTGGAGGATGAGGCCAGGCAACGGCGGGTCGTCGACAGGTTCCTGGCGGAGCTCGAGCGGCATCCCGGGAGCGCCGCGGAGGCCGAGGCGAGCCGATGAGAGGCACCAGCAGGGCAACGCTTGCCCAGGCCAAGGAGCGGCTTGCCGGGATCCTGGCTGGCGGTGCCGGGGCCGGCTTGCTCGGCGACGAGATGTTCGCCGTGGCCGGGCTGCTCGACTCCGAGCCCGCGCTTCGCCGGATGCTGTCCGACCCGGCCAGGCAGGCTCGGGCGAAGACCGGCCTGCTCGAAGCGCTGCTGCGCGGAAGGGTCGCCGCGGCAACGGTTGAGCTGGCCTCCGCCCTGGTCAGCGGGCGGTGGTCAGAGCCGGCGGACCTGGCTGACGCTGCCGAGCAGCTCGCGGTGCTCGCGATCGTCGAGGATGCGGACCGCCAGGGCAGCCTGGACGATCTGGAAGATGAGTTGTTCCGCTTCGGCCGGGTGGTCAACGCGGAGCCGGAGCTTCGGTCCGCCCTCTCCAGCCCGTTCTTCCCGGCGGAGCGCAAGCAAGAGCTGCTCGATGCGCTGCTGGGCGGCAAGGTGACCCAGCCGACGATGCGGCTGGTCACGCAGGCGGCGGTGCGGGCCAGGGGACGTACCCTGGATGTGAGCCTGGAAGAGTTCGCCCGGCTGGCAGCCGAGCGCCGGGAGCGCCTGGTGGCCGAGGTGCATGTAACGGTCGCGCTGACCGGCGAGCAGCGCCGCAGGCTCGCTTCGGCCCTGGCGGCGGCGTACGGCCGTGACGTACACCTGAATATCGTGCTTGACCCCCAGGTAATCGGCGGCATGTCCGTCCAGATTTCGGGCGAGATCATCGACGGCACCGTGGCGGCCCGGCTTGCCGGGCTGCGGCGCCGGCTTGCGGCCTAGCGCTATCCGGACCAGCAAGGGATGCGGAAGAGAGAGACACGAGGACAATGGCGGAGCTGACAATCCGGCCGGAGGAAATCCGGGACGCGCTGAAGCGTTTCGTCGAGGACTATGCGCCGGAAGCCGCAGCCACCGAGCAGATCGGCATCGTCGCCGAGGCCGGCGACGGGATCGCCCATGTGGAGGGACTGCCCTCAGCCATGGCCAACGAGCTGCTCGAGTTCGAGGACGGCACCCGGGGCCTGGCGCTCAACCTGGATGTGCGCGAGGTCGGCGTGGTCGTGCTCGGCGACTTCAGCAAGATCGACGAGGGCCAGCGAGTCAAGCGCACGGGCGAGGTCCTGTCCGTCCCGGTCGGCGACGGGTTCCTCGGCCGGGTCGTGGACCCGCTCGGCAACCCGCTCGACGGCAAGGGGCCGGTCGAGAGCCGCGATCTGCGGCCGCTCGAGCTGCAGGCACCATCGGTGGTGCAGCGCCAGAAGGTGAGCGAGCCGCTGCAGACCGGGATCAAGCCGATCGACGCGATCACCCCTATCGGCCGTGGCCAGCGTGAGCTGATCATCGGCGACCGGCAGACCGGCAAGACTGCCATCGCCATCGACACGGTCATCAACCAGAAGGGCAACTGGGATTCGGGCGACCCGCAGCGCCAGGTCAAGTGCGTTTACGTCGCCGTGGGCCAGAAAGGCTCGACGATCGCGCAGGTCCGTCAGTCGCTCGAGGACGCCGGAGCGCTGGCGTACACGACGATCGTGGCGGCGCCGGCGTCAGACCCCGCGGGTTTCAAGTACCTCGCGCCGTTCACCGGATCGGCCATCGGACAGCACTGGATGTACGCGGGCCAGCACGTGCTGATCATCTTCGACGACCTGACCAAGCAGGCCGAGGCATACCGCGCGATCTCGCTGCTGCTGCGCCGCCCGCCTGGCCGCGAGGCATTCCCCGGCGACGTCTTCTACCTGCACTCCCGGCTGCTGGAGCGGTGCGCCAAGCTGTCCGATGATCTCGGCGGCGGGTCGCTGACCGGGCTGCCGATCGTCGAAACCAAGGCCAACGACATATCGGCGTATATACCCACTAACGTTATCTCGATCACCGACGGGCAGATCTTCCTGGAGACCGACCTGTTCAACTCCGGCGTCCGGCCCGCCATGAACGTCGGCCAGTCGGTGTCCCGGGTCGGCGGTGACGCCCAGATCAAGGCCATGCGGAAGGTGGCCGGCGGCCTGAAGCTCGCGCTGTCACAGTTCCGCGACCTGGAGGCTTTCGCCTCCTTCGCCTCTGACCTGGACCCTGTCTCCCGGGCCCAGCTCGACCGCGGGGTGCGCCTTGTCGAGCTGCTCAAGCAGCCCCAGTACAGCCCGATGCCGGTCGAGCGCCAGGTCGTCTCGGTGTGGGTCGGCACGGCGGGATACCTGGACGACGTGCCGGTCGAGGACGTCGGCCGCTTCCAGGACGAGTTTCTCGACTTCCTGCAGCGATCGCATCCCGGCATCTTCGACGCGATCAGGGAGACCGGCGAGTTGTCCGAGGACACCGCCACGGCGCTCAAGGACGCGGTCGGGGAGTTCCGGAGCGGTTTCGAGACCGGCGCCGGCGAGCTGCTGGTCGTCGAGGAACGCCGGGACGGCGGCGCGCCCGAGGTCAGCCCGGGCCAGGATGCGGTCAAGAAGTACCTGCCGCAGCCAGACGGCGCCGCCGCGGCGGGGGAGTAGGGCGGCGGACGGTGGGAGCACAGCTTCGCCTGGTCAGGAGGCGGATCAGGACCGTCCAGTCCACCGCTAAGATCACCCGCGCCCAGGAGCTGATCGCGTCGTCTCGGATCATCAAGGCGCAGCAGCGGGTGCGCGCGGCCCAGCCATACGCGCGGGAGATCACCTGGGCGGTCGAGGCAGTGGTCAGCCGGTCGCCGCAGATCCGCCATCCGCTCACCATGGAGCCGCAGAATCCGGCCCGCGCGGCGGTGCTGATCCTGACCAGCGACCGTGGATTCTGCGGCGGGTACAACGCCAGCGTGCTGCGCGAGGCGCAGGGACTGCGAGAGCTGCTCGGCCAGCGCCGCGTCGACGCCGTGCCGTTCGTGGCGGGCCGCAAGGGCATCATCTGGCACCGGTTCCGCCAGCTCCAGATGGCCGGAGAGTGGAGCGGCTTCTCGGACACCCCGGCGCACGCGAACGCCGCCGAGATCACCTCGGCGCTGCTGGAGGCGTATGACCGGCCTGCCACCGAGGGCGGCGTGGACGAGATATACCTGGTCCACACCGAGTTCGTGTCCATGCTCACGCAGCGCACGGCCACGCGGCGGATCCTGCCGCTCGAGGTGGAGGAGACCACGGAGGCGCCGGAACGCGGGACGGTGCCGCTCTATGAGTTCGAGCCGTCACCAGAGGACGTGCTGAACGCTCTGCTCCCGTGGTACGTGGAGAGCAGGATCTTCCACGCGCTGCTCGATTCGGCCGCCGCCGAGATCGCCGCGCGGCGCCGGGCGATGAAGTCCGCCACGGATAATGCCAACGACCTGCTTGACCAGCTTACGCTGGAAGCCAACAAGGCACGGCAGGCCGAGATCACACAGGAAATCAGCGAGATCGTCGGGGGCGCCAACGCGCTGGCAGAGACGATCACAGGGAGTAAGTGAGCATCGTCATGACCGCTACCGCAGAGAACGCCGCCAGCGACGGCGGGGGCGCGGACCACGCCGGCACCGGCCGGGTCGTGCGCGTGATCGGCCCCGTCGTCGACGTGGAGTTCCCGGCAGAGCAGATACCGGCTATCTACAACGCGCTGAACGCGGACGTGACGTTGGGCGGCGAGAGCAGGACGCTGACCCTGGAGGTCGCTCAGGACATCGGCGATAACGTTGTCCGCGCCATCTCCATGCAGCCGACCGACGGCCTCGTGCGGGAGGCTCCGGTCACCGACACCGGCGGCCCCATCTCCGTTCCGGTCGGGGACGTCACCAAGGGCCACGTGTTCAATGTCCTGGGCCAGACCCTCGATGTGCCGACGTCCTCGCTGAAGGTCACCGAGCGGTGGGGGATCCACCGCAACCCGCCGCCGTTCGACCAGCTAGAGGCAAGAACCGAGATCCTGGAGACCGGTATCAAGGTCCTCGACCTGCTCACCCCGTACGTCAAGGGCGGCAAGGTCGGCCTGTTCGGCGGGGCGGGCGTCGGCAAGACCGTGCTGATCCAGGAGATGATCACCCGGGTCGCGAAGAACTTCGGCGGCGTGTCGGTTTTCGCCGGAGTCGGGGAGCGGACCCGGGAGGGCAACGACCTGTTCATCGAGATGACAGAGTCGAACGTCATCAAGGACACCGCCCTGGTCTTCGGCCAGATGGACGAGCCGCCGGGAACGCGGCTGCGGGTCGGCCTGGCCGCGCTCACGATGGCGGAGTACTTCCGCGACGTGCAGGGCCAGGACGTGCTGCTCTTCATCGACAACATCTTCCGGTTCACCCAGGCAGGCTCCGAGGTGTCAACGCTGCTCGGCCGGATGCCGTCGGCTGTGGGCTATCAGCCGACGCTGGCCGACGAGATGGGGCAACTGCAGGAGCGGATCACATCGACCCGCGGCCACTCGATCACCTCCATGCAGGCTATCTACGTGCCGGCCGACGACATCACCGACCCGGCGCCGCACGCCACCTTCGCGCAGCTCGACGCGACCACCGTGCTGTCCCGCGAGATCACCCAGAAGGGGATCTTTCCCGCGGTGGACCCGCTCGACTCGACCTCGCGGGTGCTGAGCGCCGCCTACGTGGGCGAGGAGCACTACAAGGTCGCTCGGGAGGTGCAGCGCATCCTGCAGCGGTACAAGGAGCTGCAGGACATCATCGCGATCCTGGGTATCGACGAGCTGTCCGAGGAGGACCGGGTCACCGTGCAGCGCGCGCGGCGGATTGAGCGGTTCCTGTCGCACCCCATGTTCGTCGCGCAGCAGTTCACCGGCATACCGGGGGTGTTCGTCCCGCTGAGCGAGACCATCGCGTCGTTCAAGGCGCTCACCGAGGGCAAGTACGACCACATTCCCGAGCAGGCGTTCTTCATGTGCGGCGGGATCGAGGACGTGGAGAAGAAGGCCAAGGACCTGGAGCGCTCGTGAGCACTTACGCAGCGCGGCCGTGCGGGATGGCGCCATGACCCTGCAGGTGGAGCTGGTCGTCCCGGAGGGCGAATTGTGGGCCGGCGCCGCCGAGATGGTGATCGCCAAGACCCTGGACGGCGATATCGGCGTGCTGACCGGCCACACCCCCGTGCTGGGCATCCTGGCCCAGGGCAGCGTGGTCCGGATCAGCCCGGAGGGTACCTCGGCTGCTGGCGACAGCCAGGTCATTGCGGCGGTGAACGGCGGCTTCTTCTCGGTGGCCGACGACCGGGTATCGATCCTGGCCCGCGAGGCGCAGCTGGGCGAGCAGGTGGACAAGCGAGCAGTCCGTTCCGCCCTCGACGAGGCACTGCAGCGCGCCGAGTCCATCGCGGCGGCCAGCGCGGGCAAGGAGCCCGCGGACGTGCGCTACTTCCGGTCACTGCTCAGAGCGGCCGGCGATCCTGCCGACCGGGCCTGACCAGAGCCGGCGCGGAGAGGGCCGGGGTTGGCAGGGGGGCGGCTGGCGCTCGACGGTGGCTGGCTCCTCGTCATCGCCGCGGTCATCGCGCTGGTTTGCGCCACGGGGATCGCGATCCGAAGGGCCCTGATCGAGCGCAGTGGCGGGTCAGTCGAATGCGGCCTGCGGCGGCACGCGGACCGGCGCTGGCGGCTCGGCCTGGCCGCATACCAGCCGGACGAACTGCGCTGGTATCCGGCCTTCGGGTTCATGCTGCGCCCGGGCGAGGTTTTCGTCCGTCACACCCTGACCGTGGTATCCCGGCGGCAGGCCGACCCGGTGGAGGTTACCAGCCTCGGCCCCGGCGCGGTGGTGGTGCAGTGCGATACCGGCGAGGCTGGCGGCCGGATCGAGCTGGCGCTGAGCGAGGACGCGCTGACCGGGTTCCTGGCCTGGCTGGAAGCTGCTCCGCCGGGCCCGGTCCGCGAGTTCCACTGAGGCACGTCCATCCCGTGTCACGGCGCTCAGCGCTGCTCGCCGGGTTTCCAGAGCAGGTCGCCGCCGGGCTCGTTGGCCCGCCGGGCGAGGATGAAGAGCAGGTCGGAGAGCCGGTTCAGGTACCTGGCCGTCAGCGGGCTGACAGCATTCCCGTGGGCCTCGATTGCCGCCCAGGCGCTGCGCTCCGCTCGCCTGACTACCGTCCTGGCCACGTGCAACAGCGTGGCGCCCGCGCTGCCGCCCGGGAGCACGAAGCTCCGCAGCGTCGGCAGGCCCTCGTTGAACTGGTCGCATGCCCGCTCGAGCCTGGTGATGTATTCCTCGCCGATCCGCAGGGGAGGGTAGGGCGGGCCCTGCGCTTGCGGGGATGGCGGGGACACCGGATTGCACAAGTCGGCCCCCACGTCGAAGAGTTCGTTCTGCAGCCGGATGAGCAGGCTGGTGACCTCGGCGGGCAGGCCGCCCAGCACGACCGCGACGCCGATCGCGCTGTTCGCCTCGTCCACGTCCGCGTAGGCGCCGAGCCTGGGATCGGTTTTGGCCGCGCGGCTCGCGTCGCCGAGCGAGGTGGTGCCGTCGTCACCGGTACGGGTGTAGATGCGGGAGAGCACGACAGGGGCCTCCCGGCGCTTGGGTGCCATGGGCTCAACCGTATCCGGCCGCGGGGCCGCATCCAGAAATCTGGCCAATACCCGCAAGCCAGGCGCTGAAACAGATGATGCCTGTGAGAGCAGAGTTCCCAGGGTGATCTCTGGGAATCTTCGCCGCTCCGGTTTTAGCCCCATGACCTGGGGTATTCACATAGACACCACGATGTGACATCGTAGGTGTACGAAGGGTGATCACGGGGGGGAGACCGGGCAACACCGCTGAAGATGTGGTTTCGGTCACCGACGATGGTAGCCCTGTCCAGGCCGAAACGGGGGAAAAGGCCTGGAGCGGGCCGGAGTGGCCCGCAGGCCAGCTCGCGTAGAGTGCCCGGCGGATCTCGGGGGCCCGCCGGCACCGAGCCGGCCGCAACTGTGGGGGGGAGCGCGCCCCCGGCCCATCTGGCCGGGGGCGCGCTCAGCTGTCTGCGCGCGGCGGTGCCGCCCGCGGCGGATGGTCGGTGATTGACTGGCCGGGGGTGCCCGGGGCTGTCCGCGGGCAGCCGGATAGCCGCGCCGCCTAGCCCCCGGCGTGAGTAGGGTATCTGTCAAATGTCCGAACTGTGCTCGGGAGGCTGCCGTGTATGACTATGTCATCGTGGGCGCCGGGAGCGCCGGGTGCGTCCTCGCCGCGCGGCTCACCGAGAACCCGGCGACGCGCGTCCTGTTGCTGGAGGCTGGCCCGCCCGACGACGCGGCCGAGATACACATTCCGGCGGCACTGAACTTTCTGCTCCAGAGCACGTACGACTGGAATTACCAGACCACCCCGCAGGAGCGCGCGACAGGCCGCCGCATCTACTGGCCTCGCGGCAGGACCCTCGGCGGGTCCTCGTCGATCAACGCGATGATCTATATCCGCGGCAGCCGCTACGACTACAACACCTGGCGGGACGAGTACGGCTGCGAGGGCTGGGGCTACACCGACCTGCTGCCCTACTTCCTGCGGGCAGAGGGCAACTCGCGCGGTGCCTCCGCCTACCACGGTGCATCCGGGCCGCTCATCGTGCAGGACCCGCGGTACAAATCATCGTTGACCGCCGCATTCGTGGACGCGGCCCGGCATTCCGGCCTGGCCGCCAATGACGACTTCAACGGTCCGCGGCAGGACGGGGCCGGGTTTTACCAGGTGACACAGCGGCATGGCCGCCGCTGGTCCGCGGCCGACGCCTACCTGCACCCGGCCGCGGGCCGGCCTAACCTGACGGTGCAGACCGACGCCTTGGTCACCGGCCTGGCGATGGTCGGCGGCCGTGCCGCCGGCGTGAACTACCTGCTCCGCGGCGCCGCAGAGACGGCACGCGCGGAGAGCGAGGTCATCCTGGCCGCCGGCGCGATCGGAAGCCCGCAACTGCTCATGCTGTCCGGGATCGGACCCGCTGACCATCTGCGCTCTCACGGGATAGCCGTGATGGTCGACAGTCCCGGCGTCGGCGCGAACCTGTCCGACCATCCGGTGGTGACGGCCATGTGGCATACGCCGCGGTGCCGCGGGCTGTGGGAGCAGGCTGGCCCGAGGAACCTGGCCCGCTGGCAACTGATGCACTCGGGTCCGATGACCACCAACGTCGCGGAGTCCGGCGGGTTCAGCCGCTCCGAGTCGGGGCTTCCCGCGCCCGACATCCAGTGGCACGCGCTGCCCGTCCCTTACCAGAACGGCGGCCTGACCGATCCCGCAATCCGCGCGTTCTCGCTGCTGGTGACCCTGGTCGCGGTGGGCAGCCGGGGCCAGATCCGGCTGTGCAGCGCCGACCCGCGGCACAAGCCGCTGATCGACCCGGCGTACCTGTCCGACGGGAGCGACATCGAGCCGCTGGTCACGGGGATCCAGATGGCCAGGGAGTTCGCCTCCGCGCGCCCGCTGTCCAAGATATGCAAGTCGGAACTCGCTCCTGGCGAGGGCGTGCGTACCGACGCCGACGTCCGGAACTTCATCCGGCAGAACCTCACCACCACTTACCACCCGGTCGGCACCTGCGCGATGGGCGGTGACTCTAGGCTGGCGGCCAGCCGGCTGACCAGCGCGGTCGACCCGGAGCTGCGCGTCCGGGGGGTCGAGGGCCTGCGGGTGGTGGACGCCTCGGTGATGCCGACGGTGCCTAGGGGCAACACGAACGCGCCGACGATAGCGATCGCTGAGCGGGCGGCGGACCTGATCTGCGGCCGTGCGCCGCTTGCCCCGGTAGAGCCCGCCGACTCCGAGCTCGTTAACTCTTCGTAGGTTATGTCCGAGTCCGTGACAGCGGTATCCGGGCTTTCCCGCATCCGGCGCTCAGGCACCTGGAGCTAACCCGGCGCTGGGAACCGTGATGCCGCGGCCGGGAGGTGAGCCCGGCCGCGCCAGCGGGCGGCCCGGCGGTCGGCGAGGATCTGGCGCACGACATTGCGGCCCGGTATGCCGGTCACGCCCCCTCCGCCGTGCGTGGCGGAACCGGCCTGGTAGAGCCCGCGGACCGGGGTGCGCAGGTCGGCGTAGCCGGCGGCGGGCCGAGCGTGGAACATCTGGCCCAGGCTCAGCTCGCCGTGGAAGATGTTGCCCCCGACCAGCCCGTATTCCTGCTGCATCTGGTGCGGTCCGATCACCTGGCGGTGCAGGATCGAGTCGGTGAATCCGGGAGCCACCGCCTCCATGCGGGCGATCACGCTATCCGCATAGGCGGACAGCTCGCCGCGCCGCGGGGCGTCGGCGTACTGATGCGGCACCCACTGAGTGAACAGGGACATGACGTGGTGCCCGGCGGGGGCGAGCGTGTCATCGAAGACGCTCGGGATGCAGATGTCGGCGAACGGCGCCGACGCCGGCTTGCCGCAGACCGCCTCCTGGAACGCAGCCTCGATGTCATCGAGGCTCTCCGCCAGCACGATCGTCCCGCCGTGCACCTGCGGATCCACCTCGGGATGGCTGGTGAACACCGGCAGCCTGTCCAACGCCAGATTGATTTTCACGGTGCCGCTGCGGGTCTGCCAGCCGTGGATGTCGTCGACGAAATCGGCGGGCAGCTCCGCCGGATCGACTAGCCGCAGGAACGATATCTGCGGGTGCGCCGTGGTGACCACGGTCGGCGCGTCGATGTCCTCGCCGCTGGCGAGCGTGACCCCGGTGACCCTCCCCGAGCGGGTGCGGATCCTGGCGACCTCGGCATCGGCGCGGATCTCGGCGCCCAGCGAGCGGGCCGCGGCGGCCAGCGCCCTGGCCACCCCTCCCATGCCGCCGCGAGGGAAGCCCCACGCCCCCGCCCGCCCGCCGGTGTCGCCGACGTGGTGGTGCAGCATTACGTACGCCGTGCCGCTGGATCGCGGTCCGGCCCAGGTGCCGATCACGCCGGACACCGACAGCAGCCCGCGCAGGGCGTCACTGCGGAAGTAGCGCTCGACCAGGTCGGCGATGCTGCCGCTGAGCAGCCGGGTGAGGTCGACAGCCGCCCGCTCGTCGAGCTTGCGCAGGTGCCGCAACAGCAGCCCCTGCCGCCACAGGTCCGCCGGACGGCGCGACCCCAGCCGCGGCGGGATCTCGCCCAGCAACGGCCCGAGGACGGCGCCCAGGCGCGCCAGGTGCGCCTGGTACCGTTCGTACGCGGCGGCGTCGGGTGCGGAGAATTTCGAGATCTGGCGCTGGCGTGCCGCCGGATCCGCGGGCAGGCTGAGATAGCGCCCGTCGGCCCGGGGCGCGAAGTAGGGGCCCTGCGCGAACACGTGGTAGCCGTGACTGGCGAGCCGCAGCTCGCGGATCAGATCCCGCGGCAGCAGCGACACCACGTAGGACAGCGAGGTCACCGTGTAGCCGGGCCCGAAGGGATGCTCGCTGACCGCGGCCCCGCCCAGCACCCCGCGGCGCTCGCACACCAGGGTGCTCAGCCCGCTGCGGGCGAGATACGCCGCCGCGACGAGGCCGTTGTGTCCCCCGCCTATCACCACCACGTCCCGGCTGGCCGGCATGATCCGAGGTGCTTCTTGTCAGGCCGGCCGGCGCCGGGCCGATCGCCGGTAGCGCCTGCCGTGCAGCACGGTGGCCAGGCTGAGGATCTTCCGCAGGTCCTGGTCCGTGCGGGAAAACGAGGTCAGGTTGACGATCGGCTTCATCCGCTGCCGCGTGATCGCCTTCGCCCGGGTGAACTCGCGCAGCCCGTCCGCGCCGTGGACCCGGCCGAACCCGGAATCACCTGACCCGCCGAACGGCAGCGAGGGCACGCTGGCAAAGGAGATCACTGAGTTCACCGCCGTCATGCCGCTGCGCAGCGCCCTCGCCGCTGCCATCGCCGCCTTCTTGTTCCGGGCGAACACAGCGGCGCCGAGCCCGTAGCGGCTGGCGTTCGCCAGGGCCACGCCCGCGCTGAGATCGGCGACGCTGGCGACGGTGACCGTCGGCCCGAAGGTCTCCTCGGTGACAGCGCGGCTCTCCTCGGGAACGTCGGTGAGGATCACCGGGCCCACGAAGGGCTTGCGAATGCTCGCCAGGCCGCCGATGACCGGCCTGCCGCCCCTGGCCAGCGCGTCCGCGATGTGCCGCTCCACCACGTCGACCTGGCCCGGCAGCGTCATCGGCCCGTAGTCAGCCTCGCGGTCCTCGCCGGGGCGGATCTGCGACATCCGGTCGGCCAGCTTCTCCAGGAACGAGTGGTAGACGTCCTGCGCGACGTAGACGCGCTCGATGCCGACGCAGGTCTGGCCGCCGTTGGACAGCGCGCCCCAGGCCGCGGCGTCCGCCGCCGCGTCGAGGTCGGCATCGGCGGCGACAATGAGGGCGTCCTTGCCGCCGCACTCGGCGATCATCGGCGTGAGGTTCTCGGCGCAGGCGGCCATGACCTTCCTGGCGGTGGCCGCCGAGCCGGTGAACGCGATCTTGCTGACCGCGCTCCGGGCGAGGTGCTCGCCGGTCGCGCCGGCGCCCGTGATCAGCTGCAGCACCGGCTGCTCCGGCACCACCTCGGCGAACGAGCTGACCAGCCAGCCGCCCGCCGCGGGGGTGAGCTCGCTGGGCTTGAACACCACCGCGTTGCCCGCCGCCAGCGCGTACGCGATCGACCCCATCGGGGTGAACACCGGGTAGTTCCACGGCCCGATCACGCCGACCACGCCCAGCGGCTGGTACTCGATTGTGGCGGCCTGGTTGATCGCCACCAGGCCGCTGCGGACCCGGCGCGCGCGCAGGACCTTGCGCGCGTTGCGGGCAGCCCAGTCGAGATGCACGATCGCCAGCAGGATCTCGAGCTGGGCATCGGCCAGGGGCTTGCCGGTCTCGGTGCGGACGAGTTCGGCCAGGCGCCCGATGTACCTGGTGATGTGTGATTTCCAGGCGAGCAGCCGGGTCTGCCTTTCCTTCCAGCCCAGGCCCGCCCACCAGGACGCGGCCTGGTGGGCGCGTTCCACCGCCTCGCCCACACCGTCCGCGTCGAAGACCCGGAAGGTGGCCACCACCTCGGATGTCGCGGGATTGCGCGTGTCGAACGTCTCGGCGGGCCGCGCCGGGCCCGGAGTCCGCAGCGACGTGACCATCGCCGTGCACCACCGTTCTGTGCCGCGTAAGTTCGTGACTGGCGGAAGCTGCCGCCGACCGGTCGGCAGCCGCCGCCGGGTGCCAGTAAACCACCGGGCAGCGGGCGGAAGGTACCGAATTCATGGCCCAGCGGCGAGGCGCCGGGACCGCGCGGCCCGGCGAGCGGGAGGCCGACGCGCACTGGCTGCGCGAGGCGATCGAGCTGTCCCGGCGCTGCCCGCCGTCGCAGTCGGCGTTCTCGGTCGGTGCCGTCCTGGTCAGCGACGCGGGAAAGGTCATCGCGGCTGGTCACTCCAGGGAGCGTGACCCGAAGGATCATGCGGAGGAGGTCGCGCTGGCGCGGGCCGCCGGCGATCCGGCGCTGGCCACCGCCACGCTGTACAGCTCGCTGGAACCGTGCCTGTCCCGTTCCTCGCGGCCTCGTTCCTGCGCCCAGCTCATCGTTGCGGCCGGGATCTTGCGGGTGGTCATCGCCTGGCTGGAGCCGCCGCTGTTCGTCCAGGGCGGCGGCGCCGCCGCCCTGCGGCAGGCCGGCGTCACGGTCGTCGAGATTCCCCGGCTCGCCGGGCTCGCCCGGTCGGTGAACGCGCACCTGGTATGACCTCGTGCGGATATCGACGTTCATGAGGTACAGAGGACGTAGCGGGAAAGCCACCCCCAAAGAATGGGGTCATGAACGACGAGCTGGCATTCGACCGTGCCAGCTAGCTACTCAGGCCCGGTATCGGCCGAAACAGATCGCTGCGCTCAGAGCCGGCCGTTCTGGAGGCTGCGTACGAACTTGGTGCCTCCGGGAACTTGAGGATGTGCCGGCCGAAGCGGTCGAGCGGAAAGGTGGTCTGGGCGAGGGTGGGTTCGGGCTGTCAGCGTTCGGACTGCAGGATGCTGCGCAGCGCCGACTTGCCCCGGGACGTGTGACGTTTCACCGTCCCGGGGCTGATCCTCATGGCGGAGGCCACCTCCAGCTCCGACAGGTCGAGATAGAACCTGAGCACGAGCGCCTCGCGCTGCTTGGCCGGCAGCTTCCGCAGCGCGGAGGCCACCGCCGCCCGCTCGATCATGGTGATCGCGCCCTGCTCGGCACTGGGCATGTCCGGCTCGCGGGAAGGCATATGCCGGTCGACCACGATCCGGTGCCGCAGCACCGACCGGGACCGGTTCATCACCGCACGCCGCAGGTAGTGCAGGGCCTTGTCGCTATCGTGCAGCCGCCGCCAGGCCGCGTGCATGGCGACAAAGCAGTCCTGCACCACCTCCTCAGCGGTGCCGACATCGTCCACCAGCACGGCGGACATCCGGACCAGCGAGCGGTACTCCGAGCGGTACATCGCGGTGATCGCCTGCCCGGCCTCTGCCGCTGCCCAGCCGGAATGTCGCAGGATCTCCGTTGGCTCGGTTGCTGGCATGTGTCAAGATTAGGAAGGAACAGTAAGGAATGTCAATGTAACGGGCAAGGTATCGTCAACGTAAGACCAGCTACGAGAACATAGCTGTTGTCCAAACTGATGAATACTGCTATGTGTGGCCAAGTGGCTCTGGAGTCTTCCGATTTCTTCCGACAGGATGTGCACATGACAGATGGCTGGGAGCGGCTTGGCGACTACGTGGTGGCGCGGCGCACGGCGCTCGGCATGCGGGACCGCCGGGCGTTTGCCGCCGCGACCGGCATCACCGACCGCACGCTCGGAAAGCTGGAGAACGGCAAGCGCGTGTCGGCCAGCACCCTCGGCGCAGTCGAGAACCATCTCGGCTGGTCGCCGGGCTCGTGTCGCCGGATACTGGCCGGCGGGGAGCCGGCCGTCGTTTCGGCCAGCGCAAGTGCCCGCTACGAGGACCCCACACTGCAGCACATAGCCCAGACGCCGGGGCTGCCTCCGGACGTGGTGCGCGGGCTGATCGCGCTGGCCCGCAACTGGCGTGATCAGCGTGATCAGCGTGATCAAGGGGATGAGCACGAGGAACGCCGCCGCGGGGCCTGACCGGGAAGTCAGGCGCCGGGTAATGCCTTCGCCGGGAGGGAAAGGGGCGGCACGCACGCCCGGACGCCCAGCAGGGTAACGCATACCCCGGAACTCCCCGGGGAGGGGAGCAACCGCTGGGCCGGGCTCGGCGTCGGCGTCGGCGTCGGCGTCGGGCTGGCCGTTGGCGACGGGACCGGGCGCGGCTTTCCTGCCGAGGCCGGCTGGCCGGGCCCGCCTGCGGTGCCCGAGGCGGCAGCTTGCCCGGCCGGAGCCCGGTGACCCGCGGGCGCTGGCGGCCCCGGGCTCCGCCGCGGCAGCGGCACGAAAGTACTCGGCGCGGCCGGCCCGCCGGAGGCAGATGGCCTGCGGGGATGTGGCGGCACGGTAAGAAGGACCCCGGCAGCAGAGGCGCCCACCACCGTGGCGGTCGCGGCTGCCCCCCACGCCGCCGGGTGTACCCGGAGCACGGCCGCGAGCCGGTGCAGCGCCGCCCGGGCAGCCACGATGACGGCGATCCCGGCCTGGGGCAGCCAGGAGCGCAACCCGGTGCGGCGCGATGCCCGGATCGCTTTCAGGACGGCAGCCCGCTGGCCCGCGGGATCCAGCGCCGCGGACACGTAGATGACCAGGTACCCGCCCGGATCACGGTAAGCGAGGGCCCGCAGCCCCGCTGGCAGCGCGACTCGTTCAAGGTGGATCACGAGGCGCTCTTATTCCTGGCGGCGAGGCGCAGGATCGCGGTCCACCATTCCCGCGGATCGCCGCCTTCGTCGCCTACCACGGCGATGAGGCGGCGGCCGTCCACGTCCAGGCAGACGGGGGTGTCCTGCCGGGGATCTTGCGCGGCGGCCTGCAGCGACGGCGGGACGTCCGCCGCGGCTGCCGCGGTGCCGAGCTTGGCGCCCGCGGCTGCGGCGATCATCTCGAACATCTCCACTCGCCGTCTCAGCTCGGCCTGGCCGGCCTTGGCGGCCGCGACCTCGTTCTCAAGCCGGCGGATCCGCTGGCGGCGCCTTCCCATTCCTTCCCACACGGTCTTCGCAGACCCCTCTCAGGCCCGCCGCCGGAGCCGGACGGTGCCGGAGCCGGACGGTGCCGGAGCCGGACGCCGCCGGAGCCGGACGGTGCCGCAACACTTCCAGCCGCATCTGGACATGAACATAGAAATGCTAATCCTGGCGGGCGGCGAGACGCCACATGCAATCTCAGGGCGAGCTGGCTTGAGCGCGTCACCCGGCTCAGAAAAGCGTCATCTCGCTGGACGGCATGCCCCGCATGACGTCGTAGTCGAGGGTGACGCAGCGGATGCCCCGGTCCTCTGCCAGGGTACGGGCTTGAGGAGCGAGGCTCTGCGCTGCCAGAACCCCGCCCACCGGGGTCAGCAGCGGGTCCCGGTTCAGCAGCTCAAGGTAGCGGGTCAGCTGCTCGACCGCATCGATGGTGGCGCGGCGCTTGACCTCGATGGCCACGCTGCCGCCTAGCGCGTCCCGGCACATCAGGTCGACCGGCCCGATCGGTGTCGGAAACTCGCGGCGAATCAGCCGCCAGCCCTTCCCGAGCACATGGACCTGTGTCGCGAGCAGTTCCTGCAGATGGGATTCGACGCCGTCCTTGACCAGGCCGGGATCTACCCCCAGGTGGAACGAGGAGTCACTGACGACCTCCTCGATGTCGATGGTGAGCGTCTCGCCCGACTTCCCGGTCACCACCCAGCGGTCCGGGTTCTCGGCTAGACGGCATGGCGGCGGCATCCAGTTCAGCGGCTTGTAGCTGCCTCCGTCGGAGTGCACGAGGACCGAGGAATCCGCCTTCACGATCAGGAGCCGGGTGGCGGGCGGCAGATGAGCCGAGAGCCTGCCCGCGTAGCTCACGCTGCACCGGGCGATAACTATGCGCACCGTTAAACTGTAGCGTCGGGGCCCGGTGGCGGGGCCCGGTGGCGGGGCCCGGTGGCGGGGCCTGTCGGCAGCTAGTGCGAACGGCTGGGTAGCCTGGCGGCCGTGAGTCCGCGTAAGGCACGGCGCCTGCCATCCGAGGTGCGGCGCAGGCCGCGCGGAGGCGCTGGACGGCCGGAGGCTGCCGACGCTGGAGGCCAGCCTGGCGGCGAGAGGTCATCGGTCAGGCTCGGGCCGCCGCAGACCCAAGCCTGGCCGGACGGGGACTGGGTGGTCCGCCAGGTGCCGGGTGCCGCGGCCACGAAATCTTACCGGTGCCCCGGGTGTGATCAAGAGATCCGGCCCAACGTCCCGCACCTCGTGGCGTGGCCCGCACGGACCCCCGGCCCCGCCGAGCGCAGGCACTGGCACAATTCGTGCTGGCAGCGGCGACCGCGCCGCCGGGGCACGGGCTCTGCGACACGCCGGTGAGGAATCGTTGACCGAGATAAGGGCAAGCACCGTCCTGCCAGCCATCAGGAAGCCTGTGAGCATCGGCACCGGCGACGGGCTGGGCTTGGTCGGCGAGCTGGCGCTGCCCGAGCGGCGGGCTGCTGTCGCCACGCTGATCTGCCTGCACCCGCTGCCCACGGCGGGCGGGATGATGGACAGCCACGTGCTGCGCAAGGCCGCGAACAGGCTGCCGGCGCTGGCGGATCTCGCGGTGCTCAGGTTCAATACCCGCGGCACCACCTCCCCGCACGGGACCAGCGAGGGGGAGTTCGGAGCCGGCGAGACCGAGCGCCACGACGTGGCCGCCGCCATCGGGTTCTGCGCTGCGGCGGGCCTGCCCCGGCTGTGGCTGGTGGGCTGGTCATTCGGCACCGAGCTGGCCCTGAAATGGGGTGACGACCCGGCCGTCGAGGGCGCCATCCTGCTCTCGCCCGCGCTTCGCCGAGCGACCGATGCGGACCTGGCTGGCTGGGCGGCATCGCGCCGCCCGCTGGTGGCGCTGGTGCCCGAGTTCGACGACTACCTGGGGCCCGACGAGGCACGGGCCCGGTTCGCGCGGGTACCGCAGGCGGAGGTCGTCGCCGTGGACAAGGCGAAGCATCTGTGGGTGGGGGAGCCCTACGTCCGTATCGTGCTGAACGAGATCGTGCGGCGGGTCAACCCCGGCGCCTGGCCGCTGCCCACAAAATGGAAGGACTGACCGACCCGTGAGCCTGTTCGACCTGACCGGCAAGAACGCCTTTGTCACCGGCGCATCCCGCGGGATCGGCCGGGTCATCGCCATGGCGCTCGCCGACGCCGGCGCCGACGTCGCGCTTGTGGCCCGGAGCGAGGACGGCCTCGCCGAGACCGCGTCCGCCATCACCGCCGTGGGACGTAAGGCCTTCGTGATCCCGGCGGACGTGACCAGCCAGCAAGCGGTCGCCGCCGCCGTGGCGGCCGCCATCGACCAGCTTGGCCAGGTGGACGTGGTGGTGAACAACGCGGGCGGGTCCAACTTCATGGTCAGCTTCCGTGACCTGCGCCTGGCGGGCTGGGAGAAGCTGATGCGGCTCAACCTCGACTCGGCGGTGTACGTCTGTCACGCGTTCGCCGGTCACCTGCTGGATCACGGCCGCGGATCGGTGATCAACGTTGCCTCGGTGGCGGGGGTGGCCTCGTCGCCCTTCCTGGTCCCCTACGGCGCGGCCAAGGCGGGACTGATCTCGCTCACCAGGTCCCTGGCGGTGGAATGGGCCGCGGGGGGCGTCCGGGTCAATGCCCTGTGCCCGGGCTGGACCGCTACCGACCTCAACCGCAACCTGTGGCGGGACTCCACGGCCGGCCCGGCGACCGTCGCGAACGTGCCGATGCGGCGGTGGGGGAACCCGGAGGAGATGGCCGGGCCGGCCGTCTTCCTGGCCAGCAACGCTTCGTCGTACATGACCGGTCAGGTACTGATCGTCGACGGCGGTCAGTCCGTCAGCCCGTAGCACCCCGGACAGGCGCGACGGCGCGACCCCATGACGGGATCGCGCCGCGGCGCGCTGCCTCGGTGGCTACTCCGTCCACCACTCCTCGTCCTCGCCCTTGCTGGCCTTGGCGCTGGCCGACTGCTTGGAGACTCCCGCGCCGCCGGCGGGGGGCTGGCTGTCCGGCCGACCGGGAGCGGCGTGATGCCCCACGGGCGCATCCGGCCGGATCGGCATGGCGGATGCCGTCGTTGCCGGGCCAGCGGCCTTGGGCGCCGGCCCGGCGGCGGGACCGCCATTGCCGACTGGCGTTGCCGACGTGACGGCCCTCGGGGCGGGAGCCTCGACGGCGGGGGCGGGCTTGCTCTTGAGCGCGTCAGCGATGCCCGGCATCTGGCCGCCCAGTAGCTGGCTGATCTGGGCCAGGTGAGCGGCGACGCTCTCCTTCTGCTTGTTCAGCTCGTCGACGTGGCGCTGCGCGGTGGTGCGGACCCGCTCGGCCTCTGACTTGGTGTCGGCCAGCAACTGGTCCGCCTGGCCCTTCGCCTGGGCGATGATCTGGTCGGCGTTCTTCTTGGCGTTGCTGACCAGCTGCCTGGAGTGCTGGTCGGCGTCCCGGCGGGTCTGCTCGGCCTGGGCGCTCGCCTTGCTGGCCCGCTGCTCGGCCGTGGAGGCGCGCTGCTCCGCCTCGGACACCATCTTCTGCGTGGCGGTCTGCGCCGCCGCCAGCCGCTCGGCCTCCTGCCGCTCCGCTTCCTCGCGCCGGGAGGCGAGCTGGATGTCGAACTCCGCCTCGGCCTGGGCCCGCTGCGCCTCGCTCTCCTCGAGGATCCGCTGGGCCTGGCTCCGCATCTCGTCCGCCTGGCGCTTGGAAGTGGTCAGGATCTCGTCGCGCTCCCGCTTCGAGGACGCCTTCATCTGGGCGACCTCGCGCTCAGTGGTGGTGCGGAGCTTGGCGAGAGTGCTCTCGATGGCGGCGCGCTTCTCGGCTATCTCGTGGTCGGCCGTAGCCCGGAGCTTGGCCACCTCGCGCTCGGTCGTCGAGGTCAGCTCGTCGGACTCACGCCGGGCGCTCGTCCTGATCCCGTCCGCCTCGCGCTCGGCTGACGATCGCAGGTCGTCGGTCTCCCGCTTGGCGTTGGCCCGGAGTTCGGCGGCCTCGTTCTCCGCCGCCGCCCGGAGCTCGGCGGCTTCGACCTTGGCCGTCGCGTTGAACTCGTTGGCGGCGGTCCTTGCTTCCTGCAGGATCTCGGTGGCCTGTTCCTCGGCGAGCCTGAGCAGTTGCTCGATGCGCGAGCCAAGGCCAGAGTAGGTGGGGCGTTCCTGCTCCTGGATCTGGCGGTGGGCGTCGGCAAGCTCCCTGTGCAGCGCCTGGACCTGTTCCCGGTGCTGGCGCAGTTCGCCGTCAATTTGCTTGAGATGCTCGTTGACCTGATGCGGGTCGTATCCGCGCATGACCCTCGCGAAGTCGCGCTGCGGGGTCTCCTCGAAGAAGTTACTGAGCTGGGCATCGATGTCGGGCTGCATGTCGCCTAATCCTGGGGTAGACGCGGGGTCGGCAGGGAAATACGCACGCCAGGGCGATGGCATTCGCGATTCGGGCCGCCAAGCGTTGCCGGGTACCAGCGGCAACGCCCCGGCCGACACGCGATTCCGCTCGCCCAGTGCAACGCAGCGTACTCCCCTCATGAGTGGTTGGCTGCCTGTTCGCGCGCGCTCTTGCCAAAGATGCTGTTAATAACCCATCCATTACTTTTTGCGGCCAGCATCACTGAGGTGCTGCTGTTGGCTGATGCTAGCGGGACCTGTGGGGCCGTGCGCGCCAGCCGGCGGATCAGGCCGATCCAGCCGACTGGACCAGCTCGGTCAGCACGCCGCCGACGTCCGCCGGGTGCAGGAACGCGATCGACGTGCCCATCGAGCCATGCCGGGGCACGGCGTCGATCAGGCGCACGCCAGTGGCGCCGATCGACGCGAGCGCGGCCGAGATATCCGTGACCCCGTAGGCGATGTGATGGACTCCCTCGCCGCGGCGGGCCAGGAAGCGCCCGACCGGCGTCTGCGGGCCGAGCGGCTCGAGCAGCTGGATGTACGAGGCGCCCGCCGGCGCGTCGGCAACCCGCAGCATCGCCTCGCTGACCCCCTGGTCGGCGTGCACCGCCCGGCTGGCCACGACCAGCCCGAAGGCGGACTCGTAGAAGGCGACGGCCCGGGTCAGGTCCTGGCAGGCGATCCCCACGTGATCGATACGGGTGAGCAACGGAGGTCTGGGTCCGGTCGATGTTCCGGTCATGGGTATCGTTCCTAGCATGCGAGATGCGGTTATCGCCGCAGGGGCCCGAACCGCGGTGGGTCGCCTGCTCGGCTCGCTGAGCGATTTCAGCGCAACGGACCTGGGCGGGATTGTGATCAGGTCCGCGCTGGAGCGCGCGGGAGTGTCCCCTGAGCGAGTGGACTACGTGATCATGGGCCAGGTGCTGCAGGCCGGAGCGGGCCAGATCCCGTCCCGGCAGGCCGCGGTGTCCGCCGGGATCCCCATGTCGGTTCCGTCACTGACGATCAACAAGGTGTGCCTGTCCGGGCTGGACGCGATCGCGCTGGCAGCGCAGCTGATCCGGGCCGGGGAGTTCGACGTCGTGGTGGCCGGCGGGATGGAGTCGATGACGCGGGCGCCGCACCTGCTGCCCGCCGCGCGCCGGGGCGTGCGGTACGGATCGGCCGAGCTGGTCGATGCCATGGCGAATGACGGGCTCACCGACCCGTTCGAGCACGTCTCCATGGGCGAGTCCACCGAACGGCACAACGCGCGCCTGAACATCAGCCGCGCCGAGCAAGACGAGTTCGCCGCGCGGTCGCACCAGCGGGCCGCCGAGGCTATCAAGAACGGCCTGCTTGCGGAGGAGATCGTCCCGGTCCGGGTGCCGCAGCGGCGCGGCGATCCGGTGATCTTCGATGCCGACGAGGGCGTGCGGGCGGACAGCACCCCGCAGTCGCTCAGCCTGCTCCGCCCCGCGTTCGGCGCCGGCGGCACCATCACCGCGGGCTCAGCCTCGCAGATCTCCGACGGGGCGTGCGCGGTGGTGGTGATGTCGGCCGATGCGGCCGCTGCCACCGGGGCGCCGGTGCTCGCCGAGATCGGGGCGCACGGCTGCGTCGCGGGCCCGGACAACTCCCTGCACTCCCAGCCGGCCAATGCCATCACCCGCGCGCTGGGCAAGGCCGGGCTGACCGTGGCCGATCTGGACCTCATCGAGATCAACGAGGCGTTCGCCGCGGTGGCCATCCAGTCCATGCGCGATCTGGGCGTCGGGCCACAGATGGTCAACGTCAACGGCGGGGCGCTCGCCATCGGCCATCCGATCGGCATGTCAGGCGCGAGGATCGCCCTGCACCTGGCCTACGAGCTGCGGCGCCGGGGCGGCGGCCTGGGAGCTGCGGCGCTCTGCGGCGGGGGCGGCCAGGGCGACGCGCTGCTGTTGCGGGTCCCAGCGCCGGAGCCTGGTGACTGACACCCGGGCAGCCGAGCCCGCCGCCCTCGTCTCGGCCGCGAGCGACGGCAATACGCGCGCTCTGGGCCGGCTCATCTCGCTGGTCGAGAACGGCTCGCCGCACTTGCGCGGCATCATGAAGCTGATCGCGCCGCGCACCGGCCGGGCCGCCCGGGTGATCGGCCTGACCGGCGCGCCCGGGGTGGGGAAGTCGACGATCACCAGCGCGCTGGTCCGGGCCTACCGGGGCGAGGGGCTGCGGGTCGGCGTCCTCGCGGTGGACCCCACGTCGCCGTTCACCGGCGGGGCGCTGCTCGGGGACCGGGTCAGGATGCAGGATCACGCGACCGACGGCGGGGTGTTCATCCGGTCCATGGCCAGCCGCGGGCACCTGGGCGGCTTGTCCTCCGCGGCGCCGCAGGCGCTGCGGATCCTGGACGCGGCCGGCTTCGACGTGATCATGATCGAGACCGTGGGCGTCGGCCAGGCCGAGGTCGCCGTCGCGTCCCTGGCCGACTCGACGCTGGTGATCGTCGCGCCGGGCATGGGCGATTCTGTCCAGGCGGCCAAGGCGGGGATCCTGGAGATCGCCGACATCTTCGTGGTGAACAAGGGCGACCGGCCCGGCGCCCAGCAGGCGATCAGGGACCTGCGCACGATGGTGGCCATGGCCGGCTACGGCGAGGGCGCCTGGAAGCCGCCGATCGTCGAGACCACGGCCGCCGCCGGGCAGGGGATCGGCGACCTGGCAAATCGCCTGAACGCGCACGGCTCGTGGCTGGCCGAGTCGGGTGAGGGTGAGCGCCGGCGCGTGGCCCGCGCCCGGGAGGAGATCACGGCGCTGGCCGTGGCGCAGGTGCGGGCGCGCCTGGGCGCGCTGCCCGGGGAGGGGCGGCTGGAGGACCTGGCCGGCCAGGTCGCCTCCGGCAAGCTCGACCCGTACTCAGCCGCTGACGAACTCATCAGCCCCTGACGTCCCGTCTGGCCTGCCTCCAGGGTGAGTGCCTGGCGGCAGAACGCGCGGGCCGCCTGCCGGGGGACCGTCGCTCTGGCGCGCTGCGGCGGGCGCGGCGGGCGGCTCATCCGCTGCGGCGGCCGCGGCGGGCGGCTCATCCGCTGCGGCGGGCGCGATCGCGGCCTCCATGACGGACTCGCTGCGCAGCCGCGCCTCGTAGGCACTCTTGCCGCCGCGCGCCCCGAACAGCCGCTTGGTGATCACCAGGTAGAGCACCAGGGCCAGGTTGATCCCGAACAGGACGAGCGCGGTGACACTGAACTTCGTGACCAGGTCGAAGACCTCGTACGGCAGGCCGAGCGAGGTGGCGACCATCGCGAAGTACTCGCCCCAGCGGCGGGCCTGCCACAGGCCGATGCCCTCGACAATCTCGATCGCGGCATAGCAGACCAGCGCGATGGCCAGCAGCCTGATCGTGCCCGGGCTGAGGCTCAGTGCCCGGTTGAACAGGCCCACCAGCTTGGAGTGGTTGATGTCGAACCCGAGCTGGCGGGACAGCGTGCGCAGCAGCGGAAGCTCGCGGTCGTAGGCCTGCTCGATCGATACGCGGGCGTACTCGAACCGCCACACGGCGAATGCCAGGGCGGCGACGACCAGCGCGCGCAGGAACCGCTCCACCGCGAACACGCGCAGGATGAGGGCGCTGCGCACCTCCTTGCCCCGGCGCACCCCGGGGGCCTGGCCGGCCGGCCCGCGGGCCTGCGGCTCGCCGGTCACGAAGGTGCCGCAGCGCAGGCAGCGCCACGCCTCGCCGGACCGGGTGCGGGCGGTCAGCTGCTCGCGGACCTCATCCTCGTCGGGAGCATAGGTAACATGCCCGCGGCGTCCGCAGTCCAGCAGGCTCCAGTCCACTTCCGCAGCCTACTTGGTCACGGTCTGACCAGGACCCCGTCCGTCACCGAGAGGACATCGCCGCAGGCCAGGGCCAGCGCGCCAGCGTCCCGCCCGGCGGCGACGACGGTCGTGTCCCGGCCCAGGTCACGGATCACCTCGGCCAGCGTCCCGGTTTCTGCGGGCGGGAAATCGTCGAGCAGGCCATCGATCAGGAGCAGGTCTGGCTGGTGCACGGCCGCCGCCGCGAGCCGGGCCCGCCTGCAGACCGCCTCGGGGGCGGCCCGGAGCGGGACGTCGGCCCAGGGCGTCAGCGAGAGGCGGTCGATGATCGCCGCCGCGAGCGGGTCGCGGTCGCGGCTGGGCAGCCGGGCCAGCCGGGCCGCGTGCTCGACCAGCCCGCGAACCCGGAACGCGTGCTGCGGCCGCGCTACCCTCCGGGCTACCCCGATCCTGCCGCGTACGGCAGCCCGGCCGCGAGCCGTGGTCAGGTCCTCGCCGAGCACCCGCAGCTCCCCGTAAGCGGGCCGGACGAGCCCGGCCAGAAGGTCGATCAGAGCGGTTGCCGTGTCCTGTTTCTCGACCGCGATGCCGAGCGCGGCGCTGCCGTAGAGCCGGGCCTCGAGGCGGAAGCTAGCCGAGCGAAGCGCCCCGCCGCGAAGCCCGTGGGCCCCGCCGCGCCGCACGCCGACCCCGGCGGCGAGCACCGGCGTCATCGCCGTCACGGCGTGGCTCGACCGCACATGTTCCCCCGGGACTCGTCACGGCAGTTCCTCAAGCAGTTCCCCAGCAGGTAATATAGCCCGCCGCACTCTGGCCCATGCCTCGGCGGGAGAACGCGTGCCGGTACCTTGTGCCTGTGTCGAAGCCGCTGGACCTGCCGTTCGATCCGATCGCCCGCGCGGCCGAGATCTGGGAGCGCAGGTTCGGCGATTCGCGGGCCATGGCGGCCGTCACCTCGATCATGCGGGCCCAGCAGATCCTGATCGCCGAGCTCGACGCGCTGCTGCGGCCGCACGGACTGACCTTCGCTCGTTACGAGGCGCTGGTGCTGCTCCGGTTCAGCCGGGAGGGCGCGCTGCCGCTGCGGCTGATCGGACAGCGGCTGATGGTGCACCCGACAAGCGTGACGAACATCGTTAACCGGCTGGAAGCGCAGGGACTGGTGGTACGCAGGCCCAACCCCGCCGACGGAAGGGGCACCCTGGCCGAGATCACCGCGGCGGGCCGAGAGGTGGTCCGGCGCGCCACCGCCGACCTCATGGCGGCGGACTTCTGCCTGCGCGGCTACGACGACCGCCAGCTCGAGGAGGTGTTCGGCATGCTGCGCGAGCTGCGGGTGACCGCCGGGGATTTCAGGGAACGCTGACCGCCGCCCCGGCGGCCGGCCCGCGGCCGGGCACGCCCGGCTGGCACCACGGCGGCGTCCGGTTGGGTCGGCCGCGGCGCTGCGTTCCGGGCCTGACATAGACTGGGCTAGATAGTAGGACGTCCTACCATCTAGGCGTGCGGCCCCGGAGGTGGCGATGGACGCGGAAGGCACCAACGGTCCGGGCCCGAGCCCGGATGACGGCAGGCAGCGGTGGCAGCGGCGGTATGACGCGGCCCGCATCCGCGACGCCGACTTCAGCACGCTGTCCGGACTCGAGGTCGACCCCGTGTACGGCCCTCCGGACGGCGGCGCCGCGGCGGGATTCGAGCGGATCGGCTGGCCGGGGGAGTACCCGTTCACCCGGGGGCTCTACCCGGCCGGCTACCGCGGCAGGACCTGGACGATCCGGCAGTTCTCCGGTTTCGGCAATGCCGCGGCGACCAACGCCAGGTACAAGATGCTGCTCCGCGGCGGGGGCGGCGGACTGTCGGTGGCGTTCGACATGCCCACGCTGATGGGGCGGGACTCCGACGACCAGCGGTCGGTGGGGGAGGTCGGGCACTGCGGGGTGGCCATCGACTCCGCGGCGGACATGGAAGTCCTGTTCGACGGGATCCCGCTCTCGGACACGACCACATCGCTGACGATCAGCGGGCCGGCCGTCCCGATCTTCTGCATGTACCTGGCCGCCGCCGAGCGCCAGGGCGCTGACCCCGGGAAGCTGAACGGGACCCTGCAGACCGACATCTTCAAGGAGTACATCGCCCAGAAGGAATGGCTATTCCCGGCGAAACCGCACCTGCGGCTGATCGGCGACCTGATGGAGCACTGCGCGGCGAACATTCCCGACTACAAGCCGTTGTCGGTGTCCGGCTATCACATCCGGGAGGCGGGTGCCACCGCGGCGCAGGAGCTTGCGTTCACCCTGGCCGACGGCTTCGGCTACGTGGAGCTCGGCTTGTCCCGCGGCCTGGACATCGAGGTATTCGGCCCGCGCCTGTCGTTCTTCTTCGACGCCCACATCGACTTCTTCGAGGAAATCGCAAAGTTCCGCGCCGCGCGGCGGATCTGGGCGCGATGGATGAGGAAGGTCTACGGGGCGCGCAGCGAGCGGGCCCAGTGGCTGCGGTTCCACACCCAGACCGCGGGGGTCTCGCTGACCGCGCAGCAGCCGGACAACAACGTGGTCCGGACCGCCGTCGAGGCGCTCGCCGCCGTTCTCGGGGGGACCAACTCCCTGCACACCAACGCCCTGGACGAGGTGCTCGCGCTGCCCAGCGAGAGGGCCGCCGAGATCGCGCTGCGCACCCAGCAGGTGATCATGGAGGAGACCGGCGTGGCCAATGTCGCCGACCCGCTCGGCGGCTCGTGGTACCTGGAGTCGCTGACCGACCGGCTGGAGGCCGAGGCGGAGCGCATCTTCGCCCGGATCCGGGCGATGAGCCCAGACGGAACGATGACCGGCGGGATCCTGCGCGGGATCGACGACGGCTGGTTCACGGCGGAGATAGCTGAGGCGGCCTTCGCCTACCAGCAGAAGCTGGAGAAGGGCGACAAGCGGGTGGTCGGCGTCAACTGCCTCACCGATACCCTCGGCCAGCCGGTCGAGATCTTGCGGGTCGGCCATGAGGTCGAGCGCGAGCAGGTGCGCGAACTGGCGAGACGGCGGGAGGCCCGCGACCCGGCGGCGGTCGACGCGGCGCTCGCGGCGATGCTGGCGTCGGCCAGGTCAGGGGACAACATGGTCGCGCCCATGCTGGAAGCGGCCCGCGCGGAGGCGACCCTCGGGGAAATCTGCGGCGCGCTGCGCGAGGAGTGGGGGGGCTACTCCGAGGCCCCGGAGTTCTGAGGCCCGCCGCTGGCCTGGGCACTGGCTTCGGGCCGGCCCCATGATGCCGAGACGGTCATCCGGATGAGGCAGGATAGAGCTATGCAGCAGCCGCGGGATTTCTCCCTTCACGGTGCCGTTGACTTGGGCGCGAGGCAGGCCGCCGCGCAGCGCAGGCAACAGGCGGCCAAAACCCCCGCCCCCGGGAGCCAGCCCGGCGCGGAGGCGGGCAACGTGATTGACGTAACCGACCAGACCTTCAATGCCGACGTCGTCGACAGGTCACGCAGCGTCCCGGTGATCCTGGACCTGTGGGCCGAGTGGTGCGGGCCCTGCAAGCAGCTCTCGCCGGTGCTCGAGAAGCTTGCCGCCGAGGCCGACGGGGCCTGGGTACTGGCCAAGGTGGACGTGGACGCCAACCCGCAGTTGAGCTCGGCGCTCCAGGTGCAGTCCATTCCGATGGTGGTAGCGGTGATTGCCGGGCAGGTGGCGGACGGCTTCCTCGGCGCGCTCCCCGAGGCCAACATCCGGGAGTGGCTGGGCCAGGTCCTCCAGGTGGCGGAGCGGCTCGGCTTGCCCGCCCAGGGAGCCGGGCGAGCCGCAGGGCCCGCCCAGCAGGGCGCGGGGAGCGCGGCGGGCGGCCCGGGCGGTGCGGGCGGTGGGGGCGGTGGGGGAGCGCCCGGCGGGAGAGGCGGCCCCGGCGAGGCATTCGCCGATCCCGGGTTCGGCGAGGCGCAGCAGGCCATGGAGCGCGGCGATCTCGATGGCGCGGCAGCGGCCTTCGAGAAGGTGCTCGCGTCGGCGCCCGGTCATCCGGCGGCCACGATGGGCCTGGCGCAGGTGGACCTGATCAGGCACGTGAACTCCTACGATCAGGCCAAGGCGCGCCGCGACGCCGAGGACAACCCGGACGATCCGGACGCACAGGGCCGGGTAGCCGAAATCGACGTAGCCATGGGCGAGATCGAGGCGGGATTCGGCAGGCTTCTCGGCACGGTCAGGAGGACTTCGGGCGAAGACCGGAACCGGGCCCGGCTGCACCTGCTCCGGCTGTTCGAGGTATTCCCGCCCGGGGACCAGCGGGTCACCAAGGCCAGGGCGGCGCTGTCCAGCCTCCTGTTCTGACCCGGCCTCCTGTTCTGACCCGGGCCACGGGATCAGCCCGCGGACGGCTTGCCAGCCGTCTGCCGTGCCGCCGCGGCCTCCGGGGGAGCGCCGTCGGCAAGCTGCTCGAGCGCGGGCAGCGCCGCGGCCAGCGCGGCGAGCTGGTCGGGAGACAGCGTCAGCAGGCTGTCGGCGAGCAGCATGGTGTTCTCCTGCCTGATCCGGTCCAGCACCTCATGGCCGCTTGTGGTGACCACCAGCGTCCATGCACGGGCGTCACCGGGGACCGCGCACCGCTGCACGAAGCCGCGCTCCTCCAGGGCACTCACCAGCCGGGTCAGCGTCGAGGGAGCGATCCGTTCCGCGGCCGCCAGGTCGCCCAGGCGCAGCGGTCCCGCCTGCTCGACGGTGGCCAGCGCGGCGAGCTGCGTCGGCGTCAGCCCGGCGAGCTCGTGCTTGCGCAGCCGACGTGACAGGCGGGCGATGGCCACCCGCAACCTGGTGACGTCGACCACGGGCGCCTCGGCGAGCGCGGCCGTGGCCGCCGCGCCGCGGCCAGCGCGGCCGGCATCGTCGTCCCCGCCGTTTGGGCTGACCCGAGGCACCCATACAGGGTACGTGCACCGTGATATCGGGCCGTGGCGGGTGTCTTGCGATCGCGCCGCGCGAAGTTCCTGGTTCCTGGCGCATCATGGATACATGGAGGCTGAATCCCTCGGCGGCCGGCTGCTCGTGGCCACGCCGCTGCTGGGCGATCCCAACTTCCGGCGAACGGTGATCCTGGTCGTCGAGGACGAGCCGGAAGAGGGAACGCTCGGCGTTGTCCTGAACCGCCCGACCGAGGTCGAGGTGGGGCAGGTTCTTGAGCCGTGGACGGAACTCGTGACCGGGCCATCCGTCGTGTTCAAGGGAGGGCCGGTCTCGCCGAACAGCGCCTTGGCGCTGGCGCTGGCCCGCGGCGACGACGAGCCGCTTGGCTGGCGCTCGCTGGACGGCTCCAGCCTGACGTCCAGGATCGGGCTTGTCGACCTGGAGGCTCCGCCTGAGCTGCTTGCCGGGGGCATCGCCTCGCTGCGGGTCTTCGCGGGCTACGCGGGGTGGGGGCCGGGCCAGTTGCGGGCCGAGATCGAGGAGGGCGCCTGGTATGTGCTCACTTCAGAGCCCACAGACGTCTTCCTGGCCGAGCCAGAGCGCCTCTGGCAGACGGTGCTCAGGCGGCAGGGCGGCGAATTCGCCATCGTGGCCACCTACCCGGACGATCCGATGTGCAACTGATCCCGCACGGTCGGCTCGCGCGGACCGCGGCGTACACTCGGTTCTCGTGAGCACTGACGTCCTGGCAAGAGCCAGCACAGAAAGCGATGTCAGGGAAGACACCCGGACCCGCCCGGATCTGTCCCACGGCGACGGTGATCAAGAGCGGTTCGCGCATTATGTCGACAAGGACAAGATCGTGGACAGCGCCGTGACCGGAACCCCCGTCGTCGCGCTCTGCGGCAAGGTCTGGGTGCCGAGCCGCGATCCGAAGCGCTTTCCCGTCTGCCCGGAGTGCAAGGAGATCTACGAATCCCTGCCGGAGGGCGACGACTAGCCGGCCGGCCGCTCGGTCCCGGTTCGTTCAGGGTCGCCGGGAACGTGGTCCCCGGCCAGCTCTACGCCCGCCGTGCGCATCTCCTCCACGGCCGTCCTGACCGTGTCCGCGGATACCCCGGCGGTCAGGCCCAGCAGGACCCTGGTGCGGAACCCCGCCGTGGCGGCGTCCGTCGCTGTCGCCCGCACGCAGTGGTCGGTGGCCAGGCCGACGATGTCGACAGCGGCGGTGCCTCGGTCGCGGAGCCAGGCGGCCAGCGGGACGCCGTCGGCGTCCGCGCCCTCGAACCCGCTGTACGCGGCCGCGTACGCGCCCTTGCGGAAAACTGCCTCGATCGGGCTGGTGTCCAGGGCGGGGTGAAAGTCCGCGCCCGGTGTTCCGGCCACGCAGTGCGGTGGCCAGGTCCCCACGAAGTCCGGGTCGGCGGAGAAATGCGCCCCGGGATCGATGTGGTGGTCCTGCGTCGCCACGACGTGCGCGTAGTCCTTGCCTTCCGGCTTATTCAGGTACTGGCTGATCGCGCGGGCCACCCGGGCGCCGCCGGCCACGGCGAGCGAGCCGCCCTCGCAGAAGTCTGCCTGGACGTCCACGATCACCAGTACTCTGCCCACAGCCCGAGCTTAAGCCTGACCGGCTCGGCTGTCAGTGATCGCCCTCCGGCTCGAACACGGTCGGGATGGCCGGATAGCCGCGCGACAGGCGCCGGGCGTGCGCGGGAAGCTCTGCGACCGCCTCACGGTGCCGGGAGCGGGCCGCAGCCAGCGGCTCCGCGCCGACGATCTCGCCGCCGCGCACCAGCGGCCGCAGCAGCAGCCGGCCGCTCGAGCCAGGATCAGGCGGCACGGTGGTCACCAGCTCGGCCACGGCGGTGCCGGCCTCGTCGTATTCCCGGACCGCCCACTTGCGGCCGCCGCGCCCCGGCTTGCCCACCGAGCGCTTGGCCACCGGACGCAGCGGACCGCAGTCGCCGGGGCCGTCGGCCCGGGCCACCAGCTTGTACACCAGCGCCGCTGTCGGCGCCCCGGATCCGGTCACCAGCGACGTGCCTACCCCGTAGCCGTCCACCGGGGTCGCGGCCAGCGCGGCGATCGAGTACTCGTCCAGGTCGCCGGTCAGCACGATCCTGGTCTTGCTCGCGCCCAGCGAGTTGAGCAGGGCCCGTGCCTGGCGCGCGACCACTGCCAGGTCGCCGGAGTCGATCCGGACCGCCCCCAGGCCCGGCCCGGCGAGCTCGACGGCGGCGCGCACCGCGTCGGCCACGTCGTAGGTGTCGACCAGCAGCGTGGTGCCGGGGCCGAGCGCGTCCAGCTGCGCGCCGAACGCCTCCCGCTCGGACGCATGGACCAGAGTGAACGAGTGCGCGCTCGTGCCGCTGGTCGGAACGCCGTAGTCGTAGCCCGCCCGCAGGTTGGAGGTGGAGGCGAATCCGGCGATGTAGGCGGCGCGAGCGCTGGCCACCGCGGCCATTTCGTGCGCGCGACGGGAGCCCATCTCGATCAGCGGCCGGTCACCCGCCGAGGTGACCATCCGCGAAGCGGCTGAGGCAACGGCGCAGTCGTGGTTGAGGATCGACAGTGCCAGTGTCTCCAGCATGACGGCCTCGGCGAACGTCCCCTCGACCACCAAGATCGGGGAGCCCGGGAAGTAACAGTCACCCTCGGCGTATCCCCAGATGTCCCCCTTGAATGCATATGACTCCAGGTAGCGCAGGGTCGGCACGTCGGCGACCACCCCGGTCCGTCGCAGGAAGTCGAGCTCGGCGGGTCCGAACCGGAACTGCGCCACCGCGTCGAGCAGCCGCCCGGTCCCGGCGACCACCCCGTAGCGCCGCCCATGCGGCAGGTGCCTGGCGAACATCTCGAAGACCGCACGCCGGTGCGCCGCGCCACTGCCCAGCGCAGCGCGAAGCATGGTCAGCTCGTAGTGATCGGTGAGCAGGCCCGTGCTGGGCGGCCGACCCGGGTCGAGGCCACAAGTCACGAGGGAAGCCTACGGATCCGCCGGGTGGCGGTGGCGTCACGAGTACACCGTGGCTTTGGCACACTGGAGGTCTACCCACAGGGAGGTGACGGCCGTGAGTGTGGCGCCTGCTGAAGTTGAGCGACCGGAGACCGACCAGCGCGCCGTTCCGGATATGCCGTGGGTCACGATCGTGTGGAACGACCCGGTCAACCTCATGTCGTACGTAACGTACGTGTTCCAGACGGTATTCGGCTACGCCAAGCCGAAGGCCGAGAAGCTCATGCTGGACGTGCACCACAAGGGCAAGGCCGTGGTCTCGTCCGGCGCGCGCGAGGCCATGGAGCGCGACGCGCAGACGCTGCACGGGTACGGCCTGTGGGCCACGATCAGCCACGACTCGTGACCGGCGGGCAGGCACCTGACAGGGGGCAGGGACGTGATGATGGCGCGAGCCTGGAGGATCTGATGGCAGGGTTCCGCCGTAGCGCGGACGGCGCCACGGCACGGTTCGGCGCAGCCGATGCCGCCATCGTGCGCGACCTGGTGGGCCAGGTGGTGGAGCTTATCGGCGCGGATGAACGACAGGGCGAGGCCGGGGCCGGGCTGGACGACGATGCCGCCGGCTGGCCCGATGACAGCGCGGGCGACCAGCCAGAAGACAGCGCCGGGGTCAGCGCGGACGACCTCTCCGCGATGATCGGGCTGACCGAGAACGCCGAGTTGCCCGACGATCCCGTTCTGGCCCGATTGCTCCCCGATGCCTACCGCGACGACCCGGAGGCTTCGGCCGAGTTCCGCAGGTATACCGAGCAAGGGCTGCGCTCAGGCAAGGCCGCCGCCGCGAGGACCGTGCTGGCGACGCTGCCGCCGGGGGGAGGGCGGGTCCATCTGTCCGAGCGGGAAGCGCAGGCATGGCTGCGGGCCCTCAACGATGTTCGCCTGGCGCTCGGCGTGCGCCTCGAAGTCACCGAGGATTTCGACGGGCAGGTGGCGGACATGAAACCGGATGACCCTCGCGCGGTGTACGTGGGGGTATATCAGTGGCTGGCGTTCCTTCAGGAGACCCTGGTGGAAGCGCTGTCCTGACCGCGGCGACCTGGCCGCGCCCGCCTCGCCGACCCGGCGATGCGACTGGCGGGCTACGCTCGCGTCCATGCTGACCCTGCCAGGCGCGCTGCGCGCCGCCATCATCGAGCATGCACGGGCCGACCATCCCGACGAGGCATGCGGAGTGATCGCCGGGCCCGCGGGCAGCGACCGGCCGCGCCGGTTCATCCCGATGACCAACGCAGAACGGTCGCCGACGTTCTACCGGTTCGACTCGATCGAGCAGCTGCGGGTGTGGCGGGAGATGGACGACGCCGGCGAGGAGCCCGTGGTCATCTACCACTCGCACACGGCAACCGAGGCGTACCCGTCCCGTACCGACATCTCTTATGCCAGCGAGCCGGGGGCGCACTATGTGCTCGTGTCCACCCGCGATCCGCATGCGGTCGAGTTCCGCTCGTTCCGCATCGTCGACGCAGTGGTCACCGAGGAGGAGGTCCGCGCCGCCGATGACGACCTGGCGGATGCGGCACCGGAATGATCCGGGCCTGACGCCGGTTGGACCCCGCGGAATCCCGCATGCCGACACCCGCCGAATCTGGAGTGCTATCCATGGCCATCGAGGTACGGATCCCGACCATCCTGCGCAATTACACCGGTGGGGCGAAGTCGGTCGAGGGCTCCGGCGACACGCTGGCTAGCCTGATCGCCGACCTGGAATCGCGGCATAGCGGTCTGCAGGAGCGGCTCGTGGACGATTCCGGCGAGACCGCCGGGCTGCGCCGGTTCGTGAACGTCTACCTGAACGACGAGGACGTGCGTTTCCTGGGCGGCCTCGGCGCCCCGGTCAAGGACGGCGATACGGTCACCGTGCTGCCCGCCGTGGCCGGCGGGTCGCGCTGACCGGCTGGAGCCAGATGCGCTACGACTCGCTGCTCGACTCGCTCGGCAGGACGCCGCTGGTCGGGCTGCCCAGGCTGTCACCCGGACCGACGGCGCGGCTGTGGGCCAAGCTGGAGGATCGCAACCCGACAGGCTCGGTCAAGGACCGGGCGGCGTTCTTCATGGTGTCGCAGGCTGAGAAGGAAGGGCTGCTGAAGCCGGGGGCGACGCTGCTGGAGCCGACCTCGGGGAATACCGGCATATCGCTGGCCATGGTGGCGAAGCTGCGTGGTTACCGGCTGGTCTGCGTGATGCCGGAGAACACTTCAGCCGAACGCAGGCAGCTCCTCGATATGTACGGAGCCTCGATCATCTCGTCCCCGGCCGCCGGCGGCTCCAACGAGGCGGTCCGGGTCGCGAAGCAGCTGGCGGCCGAAAACCCCGGCTGGGTCATGCTTTACCAGTACGGTAACGAGGCCAACTCGCTGGCTCATTACGAGACCACCGGGCCGGAGCTGCTCGACGACCTGCCGTCGATCACGCATTTCGTCGCCGGGCTCGGCACGACCGGGACCCTGATGGGCACCGGCCGGTACCTGCGCGAGCACGTGCCCGGTGTGCAGGTCGTCGCGGCGGAGCCGCGCTACGGCGAGCTCGTGTACGGGCTGCGGAACATCGACGAGGGATTCGTGCCCGAGCTCTACGACGAGTCGGTGCTGACTACCCGGTTCTCGGTGTCGTCGGCCGATGCGCTGCGCCGGACCCGGCAGCTGCTCGACATCGAGGGCCTGTTCGCCGGGATCTCGTCGGGCTGCGCGCTGCACGCGGGGCTCGCGGTGGCGCACAAGGCCGCCGCGGCGGGCCGCCGGGCCGATGTCGTGGTCATGATCGCCGACGGAGGCTGGAGGTACCTGTCCACCGGCGCCTACTCGGGATCCCTGGAGGAGGCCGAGGCCCGGCTGGAAGGCCAGCTATGGGCCTGACCGGAGCAAGACGCCGGCCGGTGCCGGCCGGAACGCCCTAGACCAGGTGACGGCGGCCCCGCGGCCCGGCGGCGGACGCAGCGCATGCTGGTCCGTGGCCTGCGCGTAGCCTGAGTCACCGTGCGGCTCACCATCATCGGGTGCTCGGGGAGCTTTCCCGGGCCTGACAGCCCGGCCTCCTGCTACCTGGTGGAGGCCGAGGGGTTCCGGCTGCTGATCGACCTCGGCAGCGGCTCGCTCGGCGTCCTGCAGCGGCATGCCGACCTCTACCAGATCGATGCGGTCTGCCTCAGCCACCTGCACGCCGATCACTGCCTGGACCTGTGCTGCTATGCGGTGGCGCGGGCCTACCATCCGCAGGGCCGCAGGCCGCGGATACCGGTCTACGGCCCGGCCCAGGCAGCGGCGCGGCTGCGCCGGGCGCTGGCCGCGGACGACACGCCGGCCGTCGCCACGGCCGGCGCCGGCTCGGGCCAGCCGATCGCGGATGCGTTCAGCTTCGTCACGGTCACCCCGGGGACTGTGCAGATCGGCCCGCTGCGGGTGACGGCCGCGCCCATGAATCACCCGGTGGAGACGTTCGGGTTCCGGCTGGAGCACGCCGGAAGGTCGCTGGCGTACTCGGCGGACACCGGCGAGACCGAGGAGCTGGTCCGGCTGGCCAGCGGCGCGGACCTCCTGCTCTGCGAGGCATCGTTTGCCGATCGCGCTCAGGGCGGCCCGGCCCTGCCGGAGAACCTTCATCTCACCGCGCGGCAGGCGGGCCAGCATGCCGCCCGGGCCGGCGTCGGCCAGCTCGTGCTGACTCACCTGGTGCCATGGAACGACAGGATCAGGGCGCTGGACGAGGCTGGCCAGGCATTCGGCGGTTCGCTGACCCTCGCGGCGTCCGGCCTCGGCTTCCCGCTCGAGTGAGATCCCGGCAGCATACACTCCTTCGACATGCGCGTACTCGTCACCGGCGGCGCCGGGTTCATCGGCTCACACCTGACCGACGCGTTCCTCGCCCGGGGCGACGAGGTCGTGGTGGTCGACGACCTGTCGAGGGGCCGGCTCGCCCGGCTCGACGACCGGGCCGCGGTGCACAAGCTGAGCATCACCGACGCCGGCCCGCTCACCGCGCTGGTGGAGCGGGCCAGGCCCGAGCTCATCTGCCACCTCGCCGCCCAGATCGACGTCCGGGTCTCGGTCGTCGCCCCGGCCGATGACGCGCAGACCAACGCGGTGGGAACGGTGAACGTGCTCGAGGCCGCGTGCGCGGCCGACGCACGGGTGCTGTTCTGCTCGACCGGGGGTGCCCTGTACGGCAGGGACGCGCCGATCCCGTCTCTCGAGGACGTGCTACCGCTGCCCGAGTCACCCTACGGCGTCGCCAAGTACTGCGCCGAGCAGTACGTCAGCCTGTACAACCGGCTGCACGGGTGCAGGCACACGATCCTGCGGCTGGCCAACGTATACGGCCCGCGGCAGGATCCGGCCGGCGAATCCGGGGTGATCCCGATCTTCTGCGCTCGGGTGCTCGCCGGCGAACGGCCCATCATCTACGGCGACGGAACGCAGACCCGCGACTACGTCTACGTAGGGGACGCGGTCGCCGCCTTCCTCGCCGCGTCTGACCAGGGCCGGCCCGGCATCTGGAACATCGGCACGGGAATCGAGGTGAGCGTGCTGCGGCTGGCGGGGCTGATCGGCGAGGCGGCTGACCGTGACATCGATCCGGAATTCGCGTCCGCGCGCCCCGGCGAGCTGCAGCGCAGCGCGCTGGCGGCCGAGCGGGCCCGCCGCGACCTGGGCTGGGCGCCCGCCGTCACCCTCGCCGACGGGGTGCGCACGGTGTACCGGTGGATCGAGGCCGGCGCACCCGACCGGGCGGCATACTGACGGTGCCGGGTACGCTGGCCCGCATGCCGCGACCGGACGGACGCAGCCCTGAGCAGCTGCGTGAGGTGAAGATCACCAGGGGATGGCTCGATCACGCCGAGGGATCGGTCCTCGTGGAGTTTGGCGCCACCCGCGTGCTGTGTGCCGCCAGCGTGGCGGAGGAACTGCCGCGATGGCGCCGCGGCAGCGGCCTGGGCTGGGTAACAGCGGAGTACGCCATGCTCCCGCGGGCCACGAACACGCGCGGCGACCGCGAGTCGGTGAAGGGCCGGCTCGGCGGGCGCACGATGGAGATATCCCGCCTGGTGGGCAGGTCCCTGCGGGCATGCGTGGACGCCAAGGCGCTGGGCGATAACACGATCATCGTCGACTGCGACGTGCTGCAGGCCGACGGGGGCACTCGCACCGCCGCGATCACCGGCGGCTACGTGGCGCTCGCCGACGCGATCGGGTGGCTGCGCGGCAGGAACCGCTGCAAGGCAGACCCGCTGGTCGCCTCGGTAGCGGCGGTCAGCGTCGGAATCGTGGACGGCGAGCCCCGGCTGGACCTGTGTTACGAGGAGGACGTCGCGGCCGAGACGGACATGAACGTGGTCTGCACCGGCGACGGCAGCTTCGTGGAAGTCCAGGGCACCGCGGAGCGCGAGCCGTTCGGCCGCAAGCTGCTCGATGAACTGCTCGACCTCGCTGTGGCGGGTTGCGGTGAACTGACCGGACTGCAGCGCCGGGCTCTCTCGGACAGATGACTCCGGAAGGCGGGCGCTCTGGCGAACCCTCGCCGCGGCGGCTGGTCCTGGCAACGGCTAACCCGCATAAGCTCGTTGAGCTAACCAGGATCCTGGCGGCCGGCCATGTCCAGGTGGACCTGGCCCCGCTCGGCGAGTTCCCGGGCGCGCCCCAGGTGCCCGAGACGGAGGCCACTTTTGCCGGGAATGCCCTGCTCAAGGCCCTGGCAGTGGCGACGTTCACCGGCCTGCCTACGGTCGCGGACGATTCCGGCCTGTGCGTGGATGCCCTGAACGGGATGCCCGGCGTACTCTCCGCGCGCTGGTCCGGCCGGCACGGGGACGATCAGGGTAACCTGCGGCTGGTCCTGGCCCAGATGACCGATGTGCCGGACGGCAGGCGCGGCGCGTACTTCGCCTGCGCCGCGGCCCTGGTGCTGCCGTGCGGGCGGGAGCACGTCAGCGAGGGCGCGGTGCACGGCACGCTGACCCGCGAGCCGAGGGGGACTGGCGGGTTCGGCTACGACCCGATCTTCGTTCCCGATACCGCCGAGCTGCCCCCTGCGGACGGGGCGCTGGCCGGCCTGACCACCGCTCAGCTGCCCGCCGAGGCCAAGGACGCGATCAGCCACCGGGGCAAGGCGCTGCGCGCACTTGCCCCGGT
>Ga0335078_10000362_pt1 | contig 71682 bp, 64 predicted proteins | sample Lox_Sample_32_FD_206711 | JGI IMG/M metagenome (GOLD analysis project Ga0335078, IMG submission 206711) | Soil microbial communities from Loxahatchee National Wildlife Refuge, Florida, United States - Lox_Sample_3.2 | ecosystem: Environmental > Terrestrial > Soil > Wetlands | place: USA...
CACCACGGCCGGCTCGATGGCCAGCGCCCGGGCCAGGGCGACCCGCTGCTGCTGCCCGCCGGAGAGCTGATGCGGGTACCGCCGGCCGAATCCGCCCAGGCCCACCGTCTCGAGCATGGCGCCGACCTTGCCCTGTTTGCCGCCCTGGCCGCGGCGCTGGCGGGCCCCGCGCTGGCGAGCAGGGAGCCCGAAGCCGACGTTGGCCGCCACCGTCAGGTGCGGGAACAGGCTGCCTTCCTGCGGGACGTAGCCGATGCGGCGGCGCTCCGGCGCGACGTAGCCGCCGGGACCGTCGACGGTCACCTCGCCGATGCCGATGGTGCCCGCGTCGGCGCGCTCGAACCCGGCCAGCAGCCGCAGCAGGGTGGTCTTCCCGCTGCCGGACGGGCCGAGGATGGCCGTCAGGGAGCCCGCGGGCACCTCCAGGTCCACCCCGGTCAGCACCCGGTGGGCGCCGAAGGCCTTGTGCAGGCCAGTTACCGCGACTTGCCGCATGCCGTCATCCTCCCCTGTGCCCGGGGCGCTGGAAGAACCGGCCGAGCACGTAGCTGGGCACGGCCGCGACCACGATCATGACCAGGGCGAACGGCGCGGCCTGGCGGTAGGAAAGGTTGGACTCGTAGGCCCAGAATTGCGTGGCCAGGGTCTGCGTGCCGGTGGGGATGAGGAGCAGGGTGGCGGTCAGTTCGGTGACCGCGGACAGGAAGACCAGGCAGAAGGCGGCGGCCAGGCCGGGCGCGGCGAGCCTGACGGTCACCCTCGTGAGCACGGCCAGCCTGCGCTGGCCCAGGGACCTGGCCACCTCGTCGAGGCTGGCCGGCGCCCGGGCCAGGGAGGCCTTGACCCCGACCAGGGCCAGCGGGAAGAACATGATGGCGTAGCAGGCGACGAGCAGCAGCGCCGTCCCGTAGCCGAACCCGGCCAGGTAGCGCTCGGTGAAATAGGACAGGGCGAACGCGACCACCACGCCGGGCATGCCCAGCACCAGGTAGGTGCTGCGCTCCAGGACCAGCCGCATCCGCCCGCGGTGCCGGATGGCCAGCAGGGCCACCGGAAGCGCCAGGACCGTGGCCAGGGCCGCCGCCGATCCGCCGTACAGGGCCGTGTGCCCGGCCGCGGCGGGCAGCGAGACGTTGGCGCCGCCGGACAGCGCCGGGGGCAGGCCGTCGGCCATCCAGTACAGCGCCGAGGCGACGGGGACGCCGAGAGCGAGCAGGACGAGCGCAGCGAACAGGGCGAGCACCGGCCAGCGCAGCCAGCCGAGCCGCCGCGGCGGGCTGACCCGCGGGGCCATCGGGCCGGGCCTGGTGGTGCGGGCCGGGTGGCTGCGGGTGTTGATCAGGCCCTCGCCGGCCAGCACGAGCAGGCCGAGCAGGACCAGCACCAGGGAGAGCGCGCAGGAGGCGGCGAAGCTGTAGCTGCTGAACTCGGTGAAGATCTCGGTGGTGAAGGTCTGGTAGCCGAGGATCTCGAACGCGCCGTACTCGGCCAGCAGAACGAGCGCGACCAGCAGGCAGCCGCCGAGGATGGCGCCCCTGGCCTGGCCGAGCGTGATCCTGGCGAAGGTCCTGAGGCGGCTGACGCCCAGGCTGCGGGCGACCTCCTCCTGGCCGGGGTCGGCCATCCGCAGGCTGGCCGCGACGGGCAGGTAGACCAGCGGGTAGACGGCCAGGGTCATCACGATGACCGCGCCGCGGAAGCCGTGCGCCCAGGTCCACAGCGAGTGCCAGCCGAAGCTCACCACGAAGTCGGGGATCGCGAGCGGCACGACCACGAGCACGGCCCAGATCCGGCGGCCGGGCAGGTCGGTGCGCTCCACGCACCAGGCGGCCGCGGTCCCGAGCACCGCGCACGCCGCCGTGACCACCGCGGTGAGCCGGACCGTGTTCCACAGCAGGGACCAGGTCAGCGGGCGGAAGATCAGGCTGGCCAGCCCGGCGGCTCCCGCCCCGCTGGCCTCGATCAGCAGGAAGACCAGCGGCAGCGCCAGGAGCGCGGCCACCAGGGCGGCGGCGGTGAGCAGAGCCAGGGGGCGGGGCGTTGTCCGCCTGGGGCCCGGGTCGCGGACGGGCTCGGTGGGGCCGGGCCGGGTGGCCGGCGCGACCGTCACAGCAGGCCGGCCTGGCGGAGCAGTCCGATCGCCGCCGCGCCGTCGCCGAGCTGGGCGATCGTGATGGGGTTGGGCTGCAGCTGGCCGAACGGCGTCTGGCTGGCCGAGGTGGTCACCCCGGAGCCGAGCGGGTACTCGTAGCTCTGCTCGTTGCCCGCCGCGCGGCCGATGATCTCCTCGCCCTGCCTGCTGACCAGGAAGGCGAGGAACTTCTGCGCCGCCGCCTGGTGCTTGCCGTACTTCAGCACGGCCGCGCCGGAGACGTCGATCACGTATCCCGGATCACGCGGGGCGAAGTACGTGATCGTGGAGTGCATCGCCGGCTTGCCGATCTCGGCCTGCAGCCGGTACCAGTAGTACTCATTGACGACGCCGAAGGCGACCTGGCCGCGGTTGACCTCGTCGACGATCGTCTCGTTGTCCGGCACGATGTGGCTGGCCGCGTTGGCCTTGACCTTCTCCAGCCAGGCCAAGGCAGCGGCCTGACCGTGGGCCCTGATCACGGAGGTGACGATCGGCTGGAAGTCGGTCTCGCTGGGGGCGAGGGCGAGCTTGCCCTGGTACTTCGGGTCGGCGAGCTGCATGACGCTGGCCGGGAGCTGGCTGGCGGGGATCAGGGACGGGTTGCAGACGATCACGCTGACCCGCGCGGAAACGCCCACCCATTCGCCCATCGGTGAGTTGTACTGCCTGGGCGTCTTGGCCAGCGTGGCCGCGTCCACCGGGGTCAGCAGGCCCTTTTCCTGCAGGAACTCAAGGGCGGGCGAGTTTTCGGTGTAGAAGACGTCGGCTGGGGTGTGCGACCCTTGCACCGCGATCAGGTTGGCCAGCGTGTCCTCGTCGTCGTTGCGGACGTTGACGGTGATCCCGGTCTGCTTCTCGAACGCGGTCACCAGCCCGTCGGTGGTCTGCTCGTGCTGGCCGCTGTAGAGGGTGATCGACTGTGCCGGGCCCGCCGGGTTCGCTGAGCCGCTGGCTGAGGCGCAGCCGGCCAGGAGCCCGCAGGCGGCGAGCGAGCCTGCGACGATGAGGGCTCGGCGGCGCATCATGCGGCGGCGCCCGGGCGGATGGGGTTGCGCTTGGTGCTAGCGTTCGGGTTAATCATCAGCCTTCCCTGGGCTCACTTCCGCATCGTCCGACTCCGACCTCAGGCAGCTTAGCTTAGGCTAACCTAACTTGCTACGGCCGGGCGGGGGGTTGCGGGCCGGGAAGGTGCCGAGAGACTGTTTGCTTCAGGTGATCTTGCACACATGGCGTCGGAGGGACTCGGTCCTGCCGGCCGCGCCGCTTGCTTCGCTCGGCGCCGGCCAGGGCGGGAACGTGCCGCTGCTGATCGGGTCGAACCGGGACGAGGCGCGGCTGTTCCTGGTCGCGGCGGCCACCGGCGGGCGACGAGCGCGTCCTGTGGGACGGCATCCGTTAGCCGCGGAGCGGGAAGAAATACGGTAGAAACTCGCGGCACTCTGTACCCACGGTTGACGAGGTGTCGGCGGGAGAAGGGGTATGCCCTGGTCCTTCGCGCGAGCGCGGCGTGCTGCCGCCGACGTCCGCGCGGCTCCGCTCGGCTCCGAGGCGGTCGCGACGCTGCGGCCCCGCAGCGTTCACGGCGTGGTCCGGGCGCGGGCGCCGCTGTCGCTGCTGCTGTACATCGCGGCTCGCGACGGCCTGGTGATAGAGCAGGACAACGGCGGCTATGCCGTCCTGCAGCGCCCGGCGGGCGACCCGCCGATCCGGTCCGGCGGATACGTGCTGCGCCTGCTGCGCTGGCTGGACCGGCACTGGGGCTTCGTCTGGTTCAGCGGGCCGCCCGCCCTGGGCATGCTGATCGCGCTGCTGGCGGCGCTGGCCGCCGCGACGCGCATCTTCGGGCTGCTGGTGCTGACGACCAGCGTCCTGTGGCTGTGCGTTTTCATGATCGGCATGGTGACCGTCCAGCTGTGGTGGGTGGCCCGGCTGGGCGCGCCGTCGGCCCGCGGGCGGGGCCGGGGCGCCGAGTCGCTGCCCTTCACCCACTGGTCGGTGCGGCTGGTGCACCAGCCGGAGGCGGACCGGATCGAGGAGCTGATGGGGCTGCTGACCGAGCGCCTGGTCAACCTGGTACGCGCCGACCTGCAGGCCTCGGCGGGCGACCGGGCGCGGCTGGATCACGCCGAGGTCACCGCCACGCTCGTCGTGCTGACCCGCGGGATCTCGACCGCGGGGGCCAGGACCGCCATCGCGGAGTCGCTGCGGGCGGTGGAGGATCACCGGACCGAGCCGGACGTGATCGTGCTGGCCTCGCCGGCCCGGCTGGACCGGGCGCCGCGAGAGCCGGTCATGGCGGCCGGCAAGTTCGTCCTGCTGTACGCCGCCGCGCTGGCGATCGTGGTCGTGGTCGACGCGATGTTCGTGGCCAGCGCCGAGCGGGCCGCGTGCGCGCCGGCGGCCTGCGCGGGCCGGCCCGCCACGTACCGGACGGCGCTGACCTACCTGCTGTACCGGCTGCTGCCGTTCTTCGGCGCTTCGGGCCCCGAACCGGGCACCACCCGCGGCGTCGTGCTGGGCTGGCTGGTGAGCGTGGCCGCGGTCATGTTCGTCGTGGTGGTGGTGGTGGCCGGGCGCGTGGAGATCACCCGCAACCGGCAGATGAAGGCCGATTACGACGAGACGGTAACCAGCGTCACGGAGAAGGCCAGGGTCTTGATCCTGGTGGTCACCGACGGGGAGCGCCAGGCGGTCCTGGAGGCGGTGCGCAGGCGCGTCGGGCAGGCGGCGGTCCTGGACCAGGGCGGCGAGCGGACGATCTACACCCTCGGCTCGGTGGCGAACACCGAGCTCATGCTGGCCCAGGCGGCCGAGCAGGGCACCGCGGCGGCGGCCGGGATGCTCGTGACCGCGAGCGAGGCCATCATCCGGTGCCGCCCGGACTACGTGATCCTCACCGGCATCTGCTACGGGCTGCGCCCGGAGGAGCAGCAGACGGGCGACATCATGGTGGCCCGGCGGATGCAGAACGCCGACCACGTCAAGGTGACCGACGGCCAGCCGGTCATCTACCGCGGGGTCAACGTCGGCTGCTCGACCGCCCTGCTCGACCGGTTCCAGGCGGGCGTGCCGGCCTGGGCCGGGGCCCCGGTGCAGTTCGGCACGATGCTGTGCTCGAACATGCTGGTCAACTCCAGGCGGGAGGTCGGCAGGCTGCGCCGGGAATTCCCGGACGCGATCGCGGGCGAGATGGAAGGAGCCGGGGTCTACGAGGCGGCCTCGCGGTACAACAAGCCGGACTGGATCATCGTCAAGGCCATTTCCGACTGGGGATACGGCAAGAACAACGACGCGCAGGCGCTCGCGGCGCGGAACGCGGCCGAGTTCGTGGTCCACGTGATCGCCGGAAGCGCGCTCCGCCGCCGGCGGTACGACCCGGCCGGGTAGCCGGGTATTTGAAAACGGAAGTATGAGGTAGCGTCGGGAGGGTGAGCGCTGCGGGAGAGTTCGTACGGGATACCAGGTACCTGAACACGCGGATCACGGCGGACGGGCGGGACGGCTCCCTCCCGGCCGAGGCGGGACGGTACCGGCTGGTGGTGGCGCGGGCATGCCCGTGGGCCAACCGGACCATGATCGTGCGGCGGCTGCTCGGGCTCGAGCCCGCGCTGTCGATAGGCATCTGCGGGCCGGAGCACGACTGGCGGAGCTGGACGTTCGACCTGGACCCTGGTGGCGTCGACCCGGTGCTCGGCATCCACTGGCTGCGGGACGCCTACGAGAAGGCGGTGCCCGGCTACGACCGGGGCGTCACCGTCCCGGCCATCGTGGAGGCCGCCGGAGGCGAGGTGGTGACCGCCGACTACCGGCAGATCACCCTGGACCTGGAGCAGGAGTGGACGGCGTTCCACCGGCCGGGCGCGCCCGACCTGTACCCGGACAAGCTGCGCGACGAGATCGAGGAGATCAGCGCCGGGGTCTACGAGGACCTGAACAACGGCGTGTACAAGTGCGGGTTCGCCAGCACGCAGGCCGCCTACGAGGACGCCTACGGCAGGCTGTTCGCCCGGCTCGACTGGCTGTCGCAGCGGCTCGCCGACCGCCGCTACCTGGCCGGGGACACGATCACCGAGGCGGACGTCCGGCTGTGGCCCACGCTGGTCAGGTTCGACGCCGTCTACCACGGCCACCTCAAGTGCAACCGGAACAAGCTCACCGAGATGCCGGTGCTGTGGGCCTACGCGCGCGACCTGTACCAGACGCCGGGCTTCGGCGACACGATCGACTTCACCCAGACCAAGGAGCACTACTACCGGGTGCACACCAGCCTGAACCCGTCCAAGATCGTCCCGGCGGGCCCCGACCTGTCCGGCTGGCTCACCCCGCACCATCGTGAGGAACTCGGCGGGCAGCCGTTCGGCGACGGAACACCGCCGGGTCCGCCGCCGCCCGCGGAGCGGGTGACGGACGGACCCGGCAGTTAGGCCGCGCGGGCCGGCAGGGTTCGGCCCGCGCCAGGCTGGGTCAACTGCGAGCCCGGGCCGGGGCCCGGTCGGCTAAGAGCCCGCGGAGCGCGAGCAGGCGGCGGGCGGCGTGAGGGTGGCCACGCCGGACTGCTGCGCCGCCTGGTTCTGGTACAGGGCGTAGGCGCGGCCGCTGCCCGGGACGGTGACGCTGCCGAAGTACTCCGGGATGCCGTTGCTGGCGGCGGGAATGGTGGTCTTGGCGATCACCTGGCCGGTGGCGGGGTCGGCGCAGGCCAGGGTGTGCGAGCCGCCGAGCCAGACGGTGCCGCCGCTATAGGTGGGCGCCGAATACAGGCCCGCCCCCGCGCCCTGGCTGACCATGACGACCTGGGTCAGGTCCCCGTTGGGGGCGAACCAGACCCGCTGGGTCATGCCGATCCCGACCGTGCCCCAGACCCCGCCCGAGGTTGCGATCAGGTTCCCGCCGGAACTGCCGATGTCTGCCATGGCGGACCCTCCCAGCTGCGCACCGGTGGCAGGGTTATAGGCCAGCAGCTGGAAGGCGCCGCTGCTGACATAGAGCTTGTTCCCGGCGGGAGCGACGGCCAGCGAATTGACCTGCCCGGACACGCTGATCCGCTGGGTCACCTGCCGGGTGTCCGGGTTCACGACCGCGACGCTGCTGCCCGCGGCCACGTACAGGTCACCGCTGGACCCGCTGGTGAGCACGCCCTGGGGCTGGCTCGGCAGCTGGCCGCTGACCGGCACGGTGACCGTCCCGGCCCGGGCGAGCGTGCTGGTGTCGTAGCCGGTCAGCACCGCGCTGGTGCCGCTGTAGGAGGTCAGCACCCAGACCGTGGTCCCGGCCACGACCGGCCGGTCGGGGAAGCCCGGGATCGGCGAGGTGTAAGGTACCGCGTCCACGACCTCGCCGGTGACCGCGTTGATCCGGTCCAGGTAGCCCTGGGAGATGGCGTAGAGCGAACCCCCGCCCGGGGCCGCGGCCAGCGAGCCCGCGGTGAACGCCTGGCGGTTGATCAGCTCCGCGCCCCACATCCCGGCGGCGACCTGCTCCGGCGGCCAGGTCGGCCCGGTCGACGCCGACGGCTGGGACGGCGTGGTGGCGGACGGCGAGTTCGACACCGAGGCCGACGAGGTCGGTACCCCGTCCGCCGACGTGGCGGGGCCGTGGTGCGAGGTCGCCAGGGTCGCGATGCCCGCGCTGGCCCCGGCGATCACGAACACGCTGGCCGCGGCGAGCGCCGGGGCCCAGCCGCGGCTCCAGGGGCTCCGGGACCGGCCCGGGCCGCGGCTGCCGCCCGGCTCCCGGCGGTGCCCCCGCGGCTCCTTGTACTCCCGGCGGTACTCCCGGGTCCCGGCCTCGTTGGCCAGCCGGAACGCGATGTCCTCCACGGTCACCCGGCGCGGCGGCTCGGGGGTGACCCGGTGCAGCATCTCCGCTAGCTGCCGTTCCTCGGTGTTCACGACGCCACACCTCCGGTCATGAGCTCGGCCAGCCCGGGCGCGTCTCGCAGCCGGGCCAGCGCCTTGGACGCATGCGCCTTCACCGCGCCGACCGAGCAGCCCATCGCCTCGGCGGTCTGCGCCTCGGTCTGGTCGGCGAAGTAGCGGAGCACGACCACGGCCCGCTGCCGGGCCGGCAGCCGGTCCAGTGCCGCGATCAGCGCCTGGCGGGCGTCGATCTGCGCGAACGCGTCCCCGTAGGCCTGCAGTTCCGGCAGCCGCCCGGTGGCGATCTCGCCGTTCCAGCGCCGCTGCCGCCAGCGCAGGAACGTGTTGACCATGATCTTCCGCACGTAGAGCTCGGGAGCGTCCTGCCTGGTCAAGGTGGCCCACCGGGGCCAGGCCGCGGCGAGCGCGGTCTGCACGAGGTCCTCGGCGCTCGGCCAGTCGCCGGTCAGCAGCCAGCCGGACCGCAGCAGCGCGTTCGACCGGGCCTCGACGAAGTCACGGAACCCGTCTGGTTCAGACGGACGACCTTCCACGGGCAACACCTCCCACACCGCGCAAACCCGCCAACCCTCGCACGTGGGCCGGGACCGGGATTACACGGGGATCCCGGCCCCGGCCCGGCGGCCTCACGTGTAATAGAGACGTCAGAGGGGCGGGATGGTTTACTCGCGGAGCCGGCTGAGTTGCTGGGCCGCCCGCTGCTGCCTGGACTCGGCCCGGTACGACTGCCGCCGCGCCTGCGCCAGGCGCTGACGCGCGTCGGCGAGTTCGGCTTCCAGGCGGCGGACGGCGTCTTCCAGGTCGCGTTCGGCCGCCGCGGCCGCTTGGACGTCCTGGCCGGCTTGAGCCAGTCCTCGTTCGGCCTCCATGATCTTCTCCCGGCGGCGGGCCTCACGCTCGGCCGCGGCCTGCGCCGGCGCCGGGGCCTTGCTTTTCGGGGCAGGAGCGGCCGCGGCGGCGAGATTCAGGCCGGGGCCGAAGCCGGCGTACTGCGCGGCGCGGACCAGGGTGCCCAGGCGGGCGGCCACCTCCGGGTCGGCGATGGCCGCATCGAGGGTCGCGGTCACCTCCTCGCGCAGCGCCGCGGGCGGCGCAGGCAGCCCGCGCAGGGCGGCGCGGGTGAGCTCGTCGACCAGGCTGGCCCGGGCCGCGGTCAGCTCGCGGAGCCGGGCGCCGTCGCTGGCCTCGCGGAGGCCGGCGGCCAGGACGTCGATGCGGGACCGTACCCCGGGGTCCGACCGGACCAGGCGGTTGACGACCCAGGCCGAACGAGTGGGTTTACGCAGGGCCGTGACCTGCCTGGCCACGGCCGGCTCGCCCGCCTCGCGGGCGCTGGCGGCCAGTTCGGCGCGGCGCCCGGTGAACTCGTCCGGGTCGGCCGCATAAAGCTCGGCCTCCGCATCGGCCAGCAGGTCTGCCATCTTGGCAGAATAGGGGCCATGACCGGCATCGTGCCATCGGGGCAAGGGCACCTGCTGACCGCGCGGGGGAACGTGATGGCGTTCAAGGCGGTCGCGGACCAGACCGGCGGCGACTTCTCGCTCATGGAGCGCACCGTGCCGCCGGGCGCCCGCACCCCGCCGCCGCACCGGCACGTCACCTGCTCCGAGGCGTTCTTCGTGCTCTCCGGGACGATCACGTTCCGGCTGGACGACGCCGAGCTGACCGGCGGCGCCGGGGACTTCCTGCTGGTGCCGCGCGGGGCGGCGCACACCTTCGGGAACCAGGGCGACGGGCCGGCCCGGCTGCTGGTGCTGCACGCCCCGGCCATGGATGCCTATTTCGAGGACCTGCACCAGCTCTGGGCTTGCGGCCAGGCGCCGTCGCGGGAGGCCGAGGTCGAGCTGATGAGCAGGTACGGGATGGAGCCCGGCTGACGGGCTGGCTGACGCCGGCCGGAACGGCTCTGTCAAAAATGGCTCTGTCAATAATGTCAGGGGGCCGACGTAGGGTGAGGAACCATGGCACCTACTGCTTCCGTTGACGTCAGTCCGGACACCCTGGAGCAGTACCGCCGGGAGCTGACCGGCTACTGCTATCGCATGCTGGGCTCGGGTTTCGAAGCCGACGACGCCGTGCAGGAGACGATGCTGCGGGCCTGGCGCGCGGCCGGCGGGTTCGAGGGCCGGTCGAGCGTGCGGTCCTGGCTGTACCGGATCGCCACCAACATCTGCCTGGACATGCTGCGCGGACGGCAGCGGCGGGCGCTGCCGATGGACCTGGGGCCGGCCTCGCCGCCGGTCGAGTCACTGCTCGGCGGCTTCCACCCAGACGACATCTGGATCTCCCCCATCGCCGACGACAAGGTAGTGCCCGAGCACGGCGACCCGGCCGACGTCGCGGTGGCGCGCGACACGATCAGGCTGGCGTTCGTGACCGCGCTGCAGCACCTGCCGGCCCGGCAGCGGGCCACGCTGATCCTGTGCGAGGTGCTGAAGATGCCCGCGGCCGAGGCGGCGGGCACCCTGGGCACCACCGTGGCCGCGGTGAACAGCGCGCTGCAGCGGGCCCGGGCCACGCTGGCCGCGCTGCCCGAGGAGCAGCGGCCGACGTCGGTCGACGCGGACCAGAGCGAGCTGCTGGCCAGGTACGTCGACGCGTTCCAGCGGTACGACATGGAAGAACTGGTCGCGCTGCTGCAGGACGACGCGCTGATGACGATGCCGCCGTTCGCCATGTGGATCAGGGGCGCGGAGAACGTCTGCCGATGGATGACCCAGCCCACGCCGAGCCAGTGCGCGGGCTCGATCATGGTGCCGGCCGGCCAGGTCAACGGCGTCCAGGCGTGGGCGCAGTACAAGCCGGACCCGGACGGCGGCCACCAGCCGTGGGCGCTGCAGGTGCACGAGGCGTCCGGCGGGAAGATCAGCCGCCTGACCTTCTTCCTGGACACCGGGCGGATCTTCCCCGCGTTCGGGCTGCCGCCGCATCTAGGCTAGGCGGGTGAGCAAAGACCTAACCAGCACCGGCCTTTCCGGGGTGGGCCAGCCGGGGTTCGTGGCCCGTTACGAGCTGGCCAGTCCCGAGCGGGAATACGCGGCCGAAGAGGTGGCGGGGCAGATCCGCTCGCTCGGCCTGCGGACGGTCCGGCTGGCGGTCGTCGACCAGCACGGGATCCCGCGCGGCAAGATGCTGTCCCCCGAGGCCGCGATCGCCGCGATGTCCGACGGGCTCGACTTCTCCGGCGCCATCTACAGCCTGGACACCGGCAACCAGGTGTTCGTGCCCGCGTTCGCCCGCGGCGGCGGGTTCGGCATCGCCGAGTTCACCGGGTTCCCCGACGTGATGGTGGTGCCCGACCCGGCCACCTTCCGGGTGCTGCCGTGGGCCGACAGCACCGGCTGGATGCTGTGCGACGTCTACTTCGGCAACGGCCAGCCGATGCCGCTGGACGGCCGCGGCCTGCTCCGCCGGATGCTCGCCTCGCTCGGCGAGGCGGGATACGACTTCCTGGCCGGGATCGAGGTCGAGTTCAGCATCGTCATCCGCTCGCCGGAGGAACTGGCCCCGCAGAACGCCGGGTTCACGCCGCCACCGCCGCCGGTCAGCGTGTTCGAGCGGGGCTATCAGTTCCTGTCCGAGGTGCGGCTGGACAGCATGGGGCCCACGCTCGAGGCGCTGCGTGACGCGCTGACCGATGTCGGGCTGCCGCCGCGGTCGATGGAGGACGAGTGGGGACCCGGCCAGCTCGAGTTCAGCTTCGCGCCCATCGCCGGGCTGGCCGCGGCCGACGCCGCGGTGCTGTTCCGGTCCGCGGTCAAGCAGGTCTGCCAGCGGCGCGGGCTGCTGGCCACGTTCATGTGCCGCCCCGCGCTGCCGAACTTCTTCTCCTCCGGCTGGCACCTGCACCAGTCGCTGCTGTCCCGCGCGGACGGCTCGAACGCGTTCGCTTCCGGGTCGGATTCCCTGTCGGAAACCGGCCGGCAGTACGTCGCCGGGCTGCTCGAGCACACCGTGCCGATGGCGGTGTTCGCCGCCCCGACGGTCAACGGCTACAAGCGGTTCCGGCCCTACTCGTTCGCCCCCGACCGGGTGTGCTGGGCGATCGAGAATCGCGGCGCGCTGGTCCGGGTCCAGGGCTCCCCCGGTGACGCCAGCAGCCACGTGGAGATGCGGCTCGGCGAGCCCGCCGCGAACCCGTACTTCTACCTGGCGTCCAGCATCGCGGCGGGCCTGGACGGCATCCAGCGCGGCGCCGAGCCCCCGCCGCCCGCCGACGCGGACCCGTACGCGATCGAGGCGCCCCCGCTGCCCGCGTCGCTGGCCGAGGCGGTGGACGCGCTGGACGCGGACGCGTTCTACCGGAAGACGTTCGGCGACACGCTGGTCTCTTACCTGGTCATGATGAAGCGCTTCGAGCTCGCGCGCTACCAGGCCGCGCTGGCCGAGCTGCCGGCGCACCCGCCGGAGGGCGAGTTCGTCAGCGAATGGGAGATGCGCGAGTACTTCGAGTTCTTCTAGGTGGCCTGTGTTACCGGCACGGAGTACCAGGTCGTCGGGTCGGGCGGGGTCTTCGGGTCCGGCTGGAAGTCGTAGCGGAAGCGGCCGTCCCGGGCCAGGGCGACCAGGGTGACCGACGTGCTTCCCCACACCCGGCCGTCGGGCAGCTCACGGCGGACGATGATCGCGCCAGGCTCGTCGGCGGGCAGGCCGTCGCCGTCGGCCAGGGCGAGCCAGTCGCCCCAGGCGTCCGGCAGGGTGGCGGCCGGGTCGCCGGACGGCCTGCGGGCGGCGAACTTCGGGCCGAACCGGGCGGCCTTCTCGTCCGGCGGCTCCTGCTGGCCGCCGGGGGCCTGCGGGTACATGTGCCCGGCGTTGGTGAGCATATGGGTGGCCGGCCCGAGTTCGGTGAGCGCGGCGCCCCGGCCGTCCCAGCCGAGCAGCAGCACCGCGGTCCGGTCGGCGCAGACCAGGTAGAACGGGTCGTAGAGGGCCAGGGCCTCCGGGTCGTCGCGCAGCTTCCTCAGGGCATCGAGGCCCTCGGCCGCCGCGCGCAGCGGGAGCTCGCCGCGGGACCGGCGGCGGTCCGGCGGGGCGGGCTCGCCCCGGGCGTTCAGGATGCAGCCGACCCGGGGCACGTCCGGGTGTACCGCGAGCCAGGTCCCGCCGGCCTGCTCGTCGCGCCCGCCGATCAGCGGCGACCAGTCCGGGGCCGGCCAGTGCCGGGCCGGCGGCTGCCACGAGCGCCCGGTGAACTCGTCACGGACGCCGAGCAGCAGCAACGGCACCTGGTCTTCCGGTGCCAGGCTGACCACGACCGTACACATCTCTCCGAGTCTTTCACGCGATGATCTTGGGGGTGATGCTGAGGCTGGCTCCGTCCGGATGAAAAATAGGCAAGAGGCAGGAGGAGCGAAGCGATGAGCGACGAGCCGGACCTGGTCGGCCTGCTGTACCGCGCGGACTGGACGCGGCTGAGCCTGACCGCCGAGGTGAGCACCCGCCTGGACCTCGACCTGTTCCACAGCCAGTTCGAGGACGAGGCGCCGCCCGTACCGCCGCGCTGGCCGTGGCCGTGGCCCGGGCCACGGAAGCCTCGGCCGACCGGGGACGAGTGGGAGGTGGCCACGGAACAGCAAGGCATCCAGTCGGACCGCGCCACGCTGCTCATCGCGCCCGGCCGACGCTACCGCGAGCAAAGCGAGCGCTTCCTCAGCGGCGGTGACGGGGACCGGAGCTGGCACGCGGTCCGGGACGACGACGGCTGGACCGTCGACGAGACGGGCGGGCCCGAGCCGCCGCTCGAGGAGCTGCTCCGGCCGTCGTGGCTGCTCAGCTGCTACACCCTGGAACCCGGCGAGCAGGTGACCGTGGGCGGGCGGGACGCCTTGCGGGTGGTGGCGACGCCGCGGCCGGGCATCTTGCACCGGCCCATGGCGCGCCGCCGCCCGCGGGACCGGGTGGAGGCCGTCGTCGACATCGAACTCGGTGTCCTGCTGCGCCTGGAGGAATTCCTCGACGGCCGGACGCTTCGGGTGTCCGAGCTCACGGACGTCCTCATCGACCCTGCTCCGGCCGCTGACGGCGAATGGTTCCGGCCACCGGGCGGCTGGGACTCCGTCGAGGACAGCGTGCCGCAGGCCACGCCGGACGGGCCCGGCTGGGAGGTGGCCAAGCTCGTGGCCGGCCTGGCCGCGGGCGGCGTCGGCGCGCTGATCAGATCCTCCCGGTTCCGGCCCTTCGAGCAGGCCACCCAGGAGGAGGCCGAGGCGGAGATGCCGCAGGACCTGGAGCCCTGGCCGCCGGACGTCCCGCCGGTCAGCGACGCGGTGCTGCACCTGTTGCACGCCAGCCGGGACCGCTGGGCGCCGGGGATCACGGCCACGCTGCACCAGTGGCACGACATCGCCGCGATGCTGTCGCAGGTCCCGGACAGCGCACGGCGCACGGGATTCGGCGGGCTGGGCTTTCTCATCGACACGGCCGGGGAGCGGATCGCCACCGTGCACACGGTCTGGAGGCTGAGCCTCGCGGGATCCGGCCAGTACCGGATCGAGCCGGTGGCTGGGGCCGGCCAGGGCCGGCCGGGGCGGCATCAGCCCGAGACGGTCGTCTGCGACGGGGAACGGCGGTGGCGGATCGGCGACGACGAGGTGACCGCCGGGCCGGCCGGGCCGCCGCCGCGCGAGACCGCGAGCCTGTTCGACACGTCCTGGCTGCTGGAACACCGGCTGACCGGCGGCACCGAGATCATGGCCGACGGCCGCCGCGGTTACCGGGTCCGGGTCGGGCCCGGCGACCAGCCCGGGAGCTGGCTGCTGTTCCCCGAGGAGGTCGTGGTGGACGCCGAGCTGGGCATCCTGCTGCGCTGGATCTCCGTCTCCGGCTCCCAGCCGATGATGCGGTACGAGCTCCGCGACGTCACGACCGGGCCGCTGGAGCCCGGCGAATTCCAGCCCGACATCCCGCCGGGCGTGCGTGTCGTCGATGAACCCGAGGGCCCGCCGGGGCCGGTCAACCCTGCCAGTGTCATCGCCCGGCAGGCGGCCAAGGAGGCCCGGTCAGCCGTCAGGAACTTCCTGGGCCTCATCCGGGGCGACGACGCGCGCTGAGCATCAGGCCAGGAAGACCGGTCAGCGCAGGACGATGCTGGCGATCTTGCCGGGGACGATGACCAGGCGGGCTACCTCGTCGCGGGGATAGGCTGGGTGGGCGGCCAGCAGGCTGGCGATATCCTCGCGGTCCGCCGACGCGGGCACCTCGATGGTGAACCGGACCTTGCCGTTGACCTGGACCGGCAGGGTCATGCTCGCCGTGGCGGCCAGGGCGGGGTCGGCCTGCGGGAACGGCTCGCGGGCCAGGGACTCCGGGTGGCCCAGCCGCTGCCACAGTTCCTCGGCGATGTGCGGGGCCAGCGGCGCCACCATCAGCACCAGCGGCTCGGCCAGGGCACGCGGCACCCGCGGCAGCCGGGACGCGTGCGCGGTCAGCTCGATGATCCGGGCGATCGCGGTGTGGAACCGCAGCGCGGCGAAGTCCTCCCGCACGGTGGCGATGGTCCGGTGCAGCAGCCGCGCGGTCTCGGCATCCGGGGCGGCCGCGTCCAGGGCCAGGGTCTCGCCGGTGGACTCGTCGATGATCAGGCGCCACAGGCGCTGCAGGAAGCGGTGCATGCCGGTGATGTCGTCGGGGTGCCACGGCCGGTCGCCGTCCAGCGGGCCCATGGCCATCTCGTACAGCCGCAGCGTGTCGGCGCCGTAGGACAGGTAAATCTCGTCCGGGCTGATGCCGTTCTTCAGGCTCTTGCCCATCTTCCCGGCCCGGCGGGTGACCGGCTGGCCGCCGTAGGCCCAGCCATCAGCCGTGCGGGTCACCTCGGCGGCCGGCACGTACTGGCCGCGGGCGTCGGTGAAGGCGTCGGCCAGGATGTAGCCCTGGTTGAACAGCCGGCCGAACGGTTCCGGGCTGCTCGCGACGCCGTGATCGTAGAGCACCTGGTGCCAGAACCGCGCGTACAGCAGGTGCAGCACGGCGTGCTCGACGCCGCCGACGTACAGGTCGACGCCGGACGGCGACATCCAGTATCGCTCGATGCCCTCCTCGGCCAGCGCCGTCTCGTTGCCCGGGTCCAGGTAGCGCAGGTAGTACCAGCAGGAGCCGGCCCATTGCGGCATGACGTTCAGCTCGCGGCGGTAGCGCCGCGGGCCGTCGCCCAGGTCCAGCGTGACCTCGGCGAAGCCGGGCGCCCGGGCCAGCGCGGGCACCGGGTCGCTGGCGTCATCCTGCGGCACCGGCCGGAAATCGGTCATCTCCGGCAGCGTCACGGGCAGCAGTTCCTCGGGCAGCGCGATGGGCCGCGCCGGGTCGGCCTCGTCGTACACGATGGGGAACGGCTCGCCCCAGTACCGCTGCCGGGAGAACAGCCAGTCCTTCAGGTGGTACGGGCCGCCGCTCGGGCCGATCCAGTTCCGCTGCAGGCGCTTGACGTTCTCCGGCCAGTCCACCTCGTCCAGGCCGGCCAGCAGGCGCTCGGCGAACGCGGTGATGCGCAGCATCCACTGCCGCAGCGGCCTGCGGTGCACGGGGTAGTTGCCCACCGCGCTGCGGCCCTCGTCGGTCACCTCCTCATCGGCCAGCACGGTGCCCAGTCCCGGGCACCAGTTGACGACCTGTTCCGACAGGTAGGCCAGCCGGTGGCCGCCGACGACGTCACGCTGCTCGCCAACTGACAGCTCGTGCCACGGACGTCCGTCCGGAGTGGCGCGCCGGCCCGAGGCGAACTCGGCGATCAGGTCGGCGACCGGCCGCGCCCGCCCGGCGACCGGGTCGTACCAGCTGTTGAAGATGCGCAGGAAGATCCACTGGGTCCAGCGGTAGTAGGACGGGTCGCTGGTCAGGATCTCGCGCCTGCGGTCGTGCGCCAGGCCCAGCCGGTGCAGCTGGCGGCGCATGACGGCCGCGTTCTGCCGGACGGTGACGGCCGGGTGCTGGCCGGTGTCGATGGCGTACTGCTCGGCGGGCAGCCCGAAGGTGTCAAAGCCGAAGGGATGCAGCACGTGATGACCGGTCATGCGCAGGTAGCGGCCGAACACGTCGGTGCCGATGTACCCCAGCGGATGACCCACATGCAGCCCGATGCCGCTGGGGTACGGGAAGAAATCCAGCAGGTAGAACTTGGGCCGCCCGGCCTCGTCGCCGAAGCCTCCGGACAGCGCACCGGACGGGTTCGCCGCCTGGAAGGTGCCGTCGCGGTCCCAGCGATCCTGCCAGCGCAGCTCGATCTCGCCCGCCAGCCGCGCGTCGTACCGGAACGCCGGCTTGTCCTCGTCCATTCGGCTCTCCAGGGATCGTTTCCGGAAATGAAAAAGCCCCTCAGGCATGAGGGGCTGCCGCGCTGGCCGGCTGGGCCACGGCGGCGTTCGGGGCCGGATCGCCCGGTGGGGCGATGGCGGCGTTCGGGCCGGATCGTGCCGATCGGTCAGCGCGGCGCGACGAGAAGCAGCCGTACCGCGGCGAACATGCGACCAGGATAACCACCCGCCCGCCGAAGTCCACCGAATTAACGCTCTCCCGCCGGGCCGGCTGGTCAGCGGAGCAGGATACGTTCCCCGCCGAAGTCCGCGATGATGTCCAGCCGGCCGCCCAGCGCCTCGACGTAACTGGCCAGGGTGCGGACCTCGGTCGCGCCTGGCTCGGCACGCTCGATGGCCGACACCCGTTCCTGTCGCACGCCCATCCGGCGGGCGACCTGCGCCTGGGTCAGCCCGAGCCGGGTGCGCTGCTCGGCCAGCGGCCGGGGGCGGTTCGCGGCGACCAGGGCGGCCGCGCTGCGGCTGAGCTCGTCCGCGCGGCCGGGGAAGAACTCCGCGAGGAAGGAACTCGTATCGCCGAAGGCGTGGGTCACCGCCTCGGGAGCCTGCCCGGCCCGCACGCGCTGCAGGACCTCAGCCGACAGCACGGCGGCTTCGCGGTAGCTATCCCGCACGGCGTCGCGTCCCTCCAGCACGGCGATCAGCAGCGCGGTGCCCGGCGGCTCGACGGCGAACAGGATGCGGATGTCGCTGTCGCCGGGCGCGCCGGGGCGGAGCTCCAGCAGGCCCTCGGCCGGTGCCTGCTGGCCGATTTCCCGCTCCATCTGGCCGGTGACGTCCCGGAGCCTGGCGGCCGCCTCGGCGACCGCCGAGCCAGGATCCTCCCGCTCGATGCCGTCGTCGCCGGCGTCCTGGGCCGAAGCCTCCTCGATCAGGTACACGGCCCGGGCCGCGGTATAGGCCGCCTTCAGGACTTCTTTCCTGGTCCGGAAGGCGTCGGCCTGCGCCTGCTGCCGCTGGCTCGCCGCCGTCAGCTGCTCCTCGGCCTTGACGGCGCCGGTGAACAGCCGCTGTAGCTCGGCCATCCGGTCATGGGCCGCAGCCGGCTCGCCCGCTGTCTGCGACTGCAGTTCGGTGATCTGGCGCTCGATGTCCTTCCTCAGCGTGGCCGCGTCGGCCACCTGGTGGCGCATCTCCCGCATTGATTCCAGCCAGGCCTGATAGCGCCGGTCCAGCGCCGCGGGCAGCTCGTCCGGCTGCGGCCGGTCCGCCGGGGAGATCACCAGCGGGGGGCCGAGGCCACCGCCCTCGCCGGCCAGCGCGGTCAGCGCCTGCCCCACCAGCAGGGCGGTCGGCGGGTCGCTGTCGCGCAGGTCAGCCAGCCAGTCGTGGATCTCGGCGGACATCTGCAGCTGGTAGCCCATGGCCGACCTCCTCACCGGAGCCAGTACTCACAGGTACTATCGTACCGTGGCCACTGGCTGGCAAGGCGGGGCGGCCGGGCGGGCGCCGGGCGGGCGGGGCATGCGGGGGGCCGATGGCAAGCACCGGGCCCGTTCGGGATAAAGGTCTTTTCAGGCCGAACGGAGCGGCGTGCTTGCCACCGCGGCCAGCAGGGCGCGGGCCCAGTCGCGGTAGCCGTCCTGGCTGGGGTGGAAGCAGTCGGAGGCGAACTTGCCGGCCCAGGGGGCCGTGAAGTGCGCGGAAACCTGGGCGACCGGCAGGCCCCGGGCGGCCGCGGCCTGACCGATGGTGCGGTTGATCCGGGCCACGTAGGGCACGCTGGCCCGGCCGAGGAACCCCCAGCAGCCCGCGGGCAGCGGCAGGTCGAGCAGGACGGTGTTGCCGGGGAGCGCCGCGATCAGCGTGCGCAGGTCGGCGAACAGCTTGGCCGGGCTGGTGTACAGGATGTCGTTGACGCCGATACCGCAGGTCACCAGGGCCGCGCCGGCCGGGACCCGGGGCAGCTGGGCGCCGGCCACGTCGCGGGTGAGCGCCCCGGAGACGGACAGGTTGAGGACCTGCCAGGGCTGGGCGCTCTGCTGGCGTAGTCCGGCCAGGACCTGGCCGACGTAGCCGCCTTCGGGGCTGGGCGCGCCCAGGCCCTGCGCGGTGGAGTCGCCGAGGACGACCCACAATGGTCCGTCCAGCCCCAGCACCTGGTCGTTGTGGGCCTGCCAGTGGCGGGCGAACGCGGCGCAGTCCTCACGCATGGAAGTGACGCCGTCGGCCCAGCGGCCGAACGGCCCGGCGCGCAGCCCGGACACCTCTGCAGCCTGGGTGCGGGTGACGTAGGACCCCATGGTCGCGACGATCTCGATGGGCGAACGGCGCGCGGTGCCGGACCGGCCGCCCACGCCCGACAGGGCCAGCATCCAGGCAGGACATGAAACCGCGGGCATCCGCTGCATGCCGCCCCCATCTTGCAACCGGTTGACACGGGACAAACGACGCTAAACGAGCGCATAGACGGATGTCAACGCGCAGCCGTACGCGCCGGTCCGTAGAGCCAGCCGGTGTAGCCGTAGTGAGAGGGTAAGCCTCAGCCCGTCTCGGCCGGCGGTGTATAAGGGTGCGATGAGCTACCAGCCGGCGGACGCGGCCGGTGCCGTCCTGCTGGCTGTGCAGGCCTCTCGCGCGCTGGCGGCGGCCGGGCAGGCCGACATGGTCTGGGGGCACGCCAGCGTCCGCGATCCCGGCGGCCGGGGCGCCTGGATGAAGAGCGCCGGATGGGGCCTGGAGGAAATCGACGCCGGGAAGGTGGTCCTGGTGGGCCGGGATGGTTCGGTCCTGGAGGGTGAGGGACCGCGGCATATCGAGTACCCCATCCACACCGAGATCATGGCGGCGCGGCCGGAGGCGGGTTCGGTGGTGCACACGCACTCGCCCGCGGCCAACGCGCTGGCCGCGCTCGACGTGCCGCTGCGCCCGCTCGACCACGCCGGCTCGCTGTTCTGCTACCCGGACATCCCCCGCTTCACGCTGACCGGCGGGCTGATCAAGTCGCCTGCTCTCGGGGCCGAGCTGGCCCGGGTCCTGGGCGGCGCGCGGGCCTGCCTGATGCCACAGCACGGGATCGTGGCCGTCGGGCCCGACGTGCCGGCCGCGGTGATGACCGCGGTGCTGCTCGACCGGGCCTGCCGGACCCAGCTGACCGCGATGGCGGCGGGGCCGCTGCGGGCGTGGGGTGACGAGCAGGACACCGTGGCCAAGCGCGCCGACGTCTGGTCCGACCGGCAGCTGCAGGCGGGCTGGGAGTACCTGCTCCGCCGGGCACACTGATCCGGGGCGGCGGGCGGTGACGTATCCCCGATGACGACCTGGGACGCGAAGGGGCATGGTGATGGCCGCGGCGGCGCAGATGTGCCTGGACGATCCGGTTACCACCTTGGTCGTCAGAAGGCATTGCCGACGGGCCGGGTACCACGCTAGCGTCCAAGGCGTGGAGGGGAGCGACGCCCTGCTGGCGGCGCGTCTGGCGGCTGGAGACGATCGTGCTCTGGCGGACGTGTTCGACCAGCTGGCAGTGAGTGTGTACGGCGGCGCGATGCGGGTCCTGGGGAACGGCAGCGCCGCGCAAGACGTTGTGCAGGACGTGTTCGTGGAGCTGTGGAGTCATCCGGACCGGTATGACCCAGCGGCCGGGTCACTGCGCACCTACCTGATGGTGCTGGCCCGGCATCGCGCCGTGGACCTGCTGCGCAGCGAGCTGCGCCGGGTGGCGCGGCAGGAGCGGCACTACCGGCTGACCCCGGCCGACCCGGTCGTGACGGCCGACGGCGAGGTGCTGGCGGCCGAGACCGCCTCGGCGGTGCGGGCCGCGGTCCAGCTGCTGCCCGACGGGCAGCGCCGGGTCGTCGAGCTCGCCTACTTCGAGGGGATGACCTGCCGCGAGGTCGCCAGCGCCATGGGCATCCCCGAGGGGACGGCCAAGTCGCGCCTGCGGCTGGCCATGGCCAAGCTGGAAAGCGTGCTGGACCGGCAGTTGCTGGAGTCGTCATGACCACGGCTGACCAGGAACCTGTGGCCCTGCCGCTGGGCCTGCGCGAGCGGGTCATGGCAGCGTCCCTGCTGGCCCGGGGGGCCGGGCGGCCGGTACCCGCGGTGCCGGACATCTCCGGGGCCGAGGCCTTCGCCCGCGCCGCCGACGCGTTCTACGGGCTGCTGTGCGCCCTGGCCGAGGACGACTGGGCCAGGCCTGCCCTGCGCGGCCTCGACGTGCAGGGCCTGGTCGGTCACCTGACCGGCGTGGAGGACGACGTGCAGCGCAGCCTGGCCGGGGATCCGGCCGTGGCCGACGCGAACCACGTCGAGTCGACCCAGGCCGAGGCCGTCCGCCAGGCGGGCCGCTCCCCCGCGCTGACCAAACAGGAGTGGCGCCGCGCCGCGGACCGCACGCTGGACCTGGTGCGCGAGGCCGGCCCGGGCCTCGATGGCGCCGCCCGGGTGGCGGTGCACGGCGTGCGGCTTCCGCTGGCCTCGCTGCTCGTGGTCCGGGCCTTCGAGCTGTGGGTGCACGAGAACGACATCCGCCGCGCCGTGGGCCTGCCGCCTTCGGTCCCCGACGCGCCGGTGCTGCGGCTGATGAGCGATCTCGCGGCCCGGTTGCTGCCGTACGCCGCGGCCCGGACGGGCCTGGCCGAACCGGTGGACGTGCACCTGGTGCTGACCGGCCCCGGCGGCGGCACCTGGGACGTCATGGTCGGCCAGAGCCCGCCGGAGCCGGTGCCGGTCGCCATCGTGACCGACGCGGTCGGCTTCTGCCGGCTGGCGGCCAACCGGGCCGCCGCGGCCGACCTCGACCTGCACATCACCGGGGATTCCAGCCGGGCCGCCGGGGTGCTGGCCGCGGCGTCGACGCTGGCCCTGGACTGACCCTGGCCCTAGACTGACCACGGTGCCGGCTGACTACGCGAAGATCCGCGAGGAGAACATCGCCAGGTACGGCTGGGATACCGCCGTGCTCGACCTGCTCGGGCAGCTGTACAGCGAGCGCACCCACTTCATCTTCGAGCTGATCCAGAACGCCGAGGACGCCGGCGCGACCGAGCTGGCGTTCGAGCTGTTCGGGGACCGGCTGGAGCTGCGGCACAACGGGCGGCCCTTCACCGAGGCCGACGTCCGCGGCGTCTGCGGGGTCGGCAAGAGCGGGAAGTCCGGGGACCTCACGGCTATCGGGAAGTTCGGCATCGGGTTCAAGTCGGTGTACGCGTACACGAAGTCGCCACGCGTGCACAGTGCCGGCGGGCCGGGCGAGGGCGGCGGGCCGGGCGAGCACTTCCGGATCGAGAACTACGTCCGGCCGTTTCCGGTGGAGCCGGTTCCGCTGGCCCCGGGCGGCACGCTGTTCGCCTTCCCCTTCGACCACGACGCCGTGCCCGCGGCGGTCGCCGTCCGGGAGATCGCCGCGGCGCTGACCGGGCTGCGGCCGCGGATCCTGCTGTTCCTGCGGAATATCGAGCGGCTGCGGGTCCGCGGCACCGGGGTGCCCGAGTCGCTCGTCGAGCGCTCCGTCCACTTCGAGGCCGGCGCACGGCGTCGCGTCACGCTGTCCAGGGGCCGGCGGGGCGAGGAGTGGCTGGTCTGGCACCGCCAGGTCGAGAGCCTCGGCCGTCCGGCGGCGCCGGTCGAGACGGCTTTCCTGGTGCAGGGCGACCGGCTGGTGCCGTGCGACGACTCGCCGCTCATCGTGTTCTTCCCCACCGAGAAGGAGACGTTCCTCGGCTTCCTGATCCAGGGTCCCTACCGGACGACGCCGGCCCGCGACAACGTCCCCGGGCATGATCCGTCGAACCAGGTCCTGGTGGGCGAGACCGCCGGGCTCCTGTGCGACGTGCTGCGCGAGCTTCGCGACGGCGGGCGGCTGACGGTGGATGTGCTGACGACGCTGCCGCTGGACGCCGCGCGCTTCCCGGCCGGCTCCATGTTCCGCCCGCTGTTCGATGCGGTGGGCGACGCCCTGACCGCCGAGGCGCTGGTTCCGGTGGCCGACGGCGGTTACTCCGCGGCCGTCGACCTCGAGCTGGGCAGCGGTCCTGCGGTGCACGAGCTGCTGGACCCCGATCAGCTGGGCGAGCTGTGCGGCGCGGGCCGGCCCGTCTGGTTCGCGGATGAGTCCATCACCGAGCACCTCACGCCCGTGCTGTGGCGCTACCTGCGGGAGGAGATCGGCATCGACGAGGTCACGCCCGCGGACGTGGTCTCGCGAGTGACCCGCGAGTTTCTCGAGGCGCAGGCCGACGAGTGGATCACGCGGTTCTACGCCTTCCTGTTCGCCCATTCCTCGCTGTGGCGGACGGCCGGGGCCAGGCCGATCATCCGGCTCGAAGACGGCAGCCAGGTCGCGCCGTCCGACGGCGAGGGCCGCCCGGCGGTGTACCTGCCCGGACCCCCTGGGCCGGCCGCCAGCAGCCTGCCCACCGTGCGGCGCGCCATCGCGGAGTCCCCCGCCGCCCGGGAGTTCCTCGAGGCGCTGAACCTGACCGAGCCGGACGTGGTGGCGGAGGCGCTCCAGATCATCCTGCCCCGGTACGACGGCCTGGACATCGCGGAACTCGACCCGGTCCGGCACGACGCCGACCTGGAATCCGTCGTGTGCGCCCTGGACAAGGCCACGGCCGGGCGGCGGGAGGAGCTCATCGAGCGGCTCCGGCAGACGCCGTTCCTCATCGGGGAGAACGCCGCCACCGGGGAGCAGCGCCTGGCGCCGCCGCCCGGTCTCTACCAGCGGAGCAAGGACCTGGAGGTTTACTTCGACGGAAACCCGGACGCCTGGTTCGCTGCCGACCGGTACGGGCCGTGGCTGGTCCAGCTGCGCGGGATGGGCGTGCGCCAGGCGGTCTCGGTGCGCACCCGGACGCCGAACCCGCTCGGGTACGTGGTCATCACCGTCGAGTTCGGGCGGAACGAGCGCGGGCTGGACGGCTTCGATCCCGACGCGGAGATCGACGGCCTGGACTTCGCGCTGCGCCACCCCAGCCACGCCCGTTCGGAGTACGTCTGGAACGTCCTGCTCGCGCCGAACCGACGGCTGATAGCCGGCGTGGTGGAGCGATCGGTGCTCCCGTCGTTTGGTGATGCCAGCCAGGAGGAGGTCAGCTCGGCGATCGCGGCGGCCGCCGGGCACGCGGCATGGCTGCCCGGGCGGGACGGGACCTTCCTGCGCCCGGCCGAGCTTTCCCTGGACGACCTGCCGCTTACGTTCGCGCGGGACGAGGGGCTGGCCCAGGCGCTGGGCATGCTGCGGCCCGTAGTGACCGAAGCCGCCCGGCGACTGGGCATCGCGCCGGAGGTGCTGTGGGGACTGAGCGCCCACCCGGACCTGGTCGCGATGGTCGAGCGTGAGCTCGCGGCCAGGGAAGGCGGCGACGGCTGACCGCTCTTACGCGCGCCGCCCGGCCGCCATCTCGGCAGGCTGCGGCTCGTCTGATCCGGGCTCAGCTGGTTCCTGCCGCCCGGCGGGCGCGGGCTCGGCTAGCGCGCTCCCGGCGGGTTCCCCGAGGCGGGATGTCCAGCGCTCGGTACATGACCTGGCGTCCTTGCAGTACCAGCGGAGGTCGGCGCACGCCTCGCCGCCGTCGGGCACCATCAGGCCGATCGGGCGCTCGAGGCCGCACAGGGAGCACCTGGCCACCTGGAGTGCGCGGTTGCCACCGCGGTCACGCCAGGCCGTCTGGTCCCGCAGCGATGAGGTACGTCCGGCCATAGCTCCTCCAACCACGACGCCCTGGCGAGTCAGGGGGCTCTGGGGTGGGAGACCCTTCCCGGGTCAAGTCTAGTTAAACGCGACACGCGGGTGAGGAGTGAACTGTGACCAAAGCGAGGCCGGCCTGACATGCGGCCCGCCGACTGTGATGCTGATGTGCTGGTGAGCGTGGTCCGCAGGTACCTGGTTTCCCGTCCGGCTGGGGCCGACCGCCACCATCCGCCTCTCGCGTCACCTGCTCACCAGCAGAGGCCAACCCAGTCCAACGCGATGTTACATCGTGACGGTTATAACCGTATCGATGTGGCATCGTTGTCATGAAGTCAGAGGCGGACGATCATCTTGCCGGTGTTGGCGCCGCGGAGCAGGTTGATGAGGGCGTCGGGGGCGTGGCCGAGACCGTCCACGATGGTCTCGGCGTGGGTGAGCTTGCCGTCACGGAGCCAGGCGGTGACGTCGGCGATCATGTCGGGCATGCGGTGGGAGTGGTCGCTGACGATGAAGCCGCGCAGGGTGAGCCGCTTGGTGATGACCAGGCTGAGGTTACTCGGGCCGACGGGCGGTTCGGTGGCGTTGTAGTGGGCGATGGCGCCGGACATGGCCACCCGGCCGTGGTTGTTCAGCATCACCAGGGCGGCGTCCAGGTGGTCGGCGCCCACGTTGTCGAAGTAGACGTCGATGCCGTTCGGCGCGGCCTCGCGCAACTGCTCGACGACGGAGGCCGCCCGGTAGTTGAAGGCGACGTCGAAGCCGATCTCCCGCAGCCAGCGGACCTTCTCCTCGGTGCCCGCGCTGCCGATCACCCGGGCGGCGCCCTTGAGCTTGGCGATCTGCCCGGCCATGCTGCCCACCGCGCCGGCCGCGCCGGAGACGAACACCACCTCGCCGACCTTGAACGCGGCGATGTCGAGCAGGCCCACGTAGGCCGTCAGGGTGGGCATGCCGAGCACGCCCAGGTAGGCCGAGGGCGACAGTCCGTGAGCGCCCTGCGCGGCCACCTTCCTGGCCTGCCGGGCGGGCAGCACCGCCTCGTCCCGCCAGCCCAGCATGTGCAGGACCAGGTCACCGACGTTCAGTTCGGGCGAGCGGGACTCGATGACCGTGCCGATGGCGCCGCCCTCCAGCGGCTCGCCCAGCCGGAACGGGGGAACATAGGACTTCACGTCGTTCATCCGGCCGCGCATGTACGGGTCCACCGACATGAACATGTTGCGCACCCGGATCTGCCCGTCGGCCAGATCGGGCCGGTCCGCGTCGGTCAGCGCGAAGTTGGCCGCGGTCGGCCACCCGGACGGCCGTGAGGCGAGGACGATCTGGCGTGGCATGAGCTCTCCCATCGAGAGGCTGGACGGGTAACCGGGTAAAGCCGTCCGCGCCCACGGTGACCTCGGCGGTCTGCTTTTCCGGCAGCAGCGGGCGGGGGTGGCCGTCCAGGTCGAGCACCGTGCTGGCCTCGGTGTACCAGGACGGGACGGGCGCGTGGCCCCAGAAGTCGCGGCGCCGCGGGTCGCGGACCGACCAGCGCAGCACCGGGTGACCGGGGTCGCCGGTGAAGTAATCGCTGGTGTAGAGCTCCACCCGGTGCCCGTCCGGGTCCCGCAGGTAGACGTAGAAGGCGTTGGACACCCCGTGCCGGCCGGGCCCCCGCTCGATCAGGAATTCCTCGTGCAGCGAGCCCAGGATGTCGCAGATCCGCAGTACCTGATGCGACTCGTGAGCGAAGAACCCCAGGTGGTGCAGGCGAGGCCCTGCTCCCCCGGTGAACGCCACGTCGTGCACGGTCTGCTTGCGGAACATCCAGGCGGCGTAGAGCGTCTGGTCGTCCTCGATCGTCTCGGACAGGCCGAAGCCCAGGCTCGTGTAGTACTCGTAGGCGGCGCGCACGTCGGGAACCACGATGTTGAAGTGGTCGAGCCGGGCAGGTTCGGCCCCGCGCCGCAGGTCGTAGCGCTGCTGCAGGCGCTCGACGTAGGCGGCGTCGAAGAAGAACTCGACGGTGAAACCGAGCGGGTCCTGCGCCCGGACCGCCTCCCCCACGCCCGGCGTGGCGCCAGCCGGGACCCGCGCCGTCCGCGCGCCGAGGGAACCGAAGAACGCCTCGGCCAGGTCCAGGTCGGCCGCGGTCCGCACCCGGAACGCCAGCCGGGCCGCGGCCGGCTGCTCGCCTTGCCGCAGGATCAGGTTGTGGTGGATGAGTTCGTCGTACCCGCGCAGGTACAGCACACCGGGGGTGTCGCGGGTGATCACGAAGCCGAGCAGGTCCACGTAGAACCGCCTGGCTTCGGCCAGGTCGGTGACGACGAGCTCGGCGTAGGCGGCCCGGACGATGTCGGGGGGCTGGCTGGGTGTCATGATCAAGCTCCGAACCGGGGCACGCGGGTGTCCCCCAGCGGGATGTGGACGATGCGCGACTCAGTGTAGAAGTCCAGGCTGTGCGGGCCGCCCTCGCGGCCGAGGCCGCTCGCCTTGACGCCGCCGAACGGGGTCCGCAGGTCCCGCACGTTGTGCGAGTTGACCCAGGTCATGCCCGATTCGACCGCGTGCGCGACACGGTGCGCGCGGGCCAGGTCCGTGGTCCAGATGTAGGCGGCCAGGCCGTATGCGGTCGCGTTGGCGAGCTGGATCGCCTCGGCCTCGTCCGCGAACGGGGTGACGCACACCACCGGCCCGAAGATCTCCTCGCGGAAGATCCGCATCGACGGCTCGACATCGGCGAACACGGTCGCGGACAGGTAGTTGCCTGCTGCCAGGTGGGGCGGGCGGGCTCCGCCTGCCACCAGCCGCGCTCCCTCGTCCTGGCCGGTGCGGACGTATCCCAGCACCCGCGCGTAGTGCTCGGGATGCACCAGCGCGCCGATCTCGGTCCGCGGGTCGGCGGGGTCGCCCACCCGGATGCGTCCGGCCCGCGAGGCAAGCCGGGTGACCAAGTCGTCGTACGCAGTTCGTTCGGCCAAAATCCTGGAACCGGCCGTGCACCGCTCGCCATTCAGTGAGAACACGCCGAACAGGGCGCTGTCGACCGCCCGGTCCAGGTCGGCGTCGGCGAAGATGACGCACGGGGACTTGCCGCCCAGTTCCATGGACAGGCCCTTGAGGTGCGGCGCGGCCGCGGCCATGATCGTCTGCCCGGTGGTGGTCTCGCCGGTGAACGAGATGCGGGGCACGCCCGGGTGCGCGACCAGCGCCGCGCCCGCCACCTCGCCGATGCCGTGCACCAGGTTGAACACCCCGGCGGGCAGGCCGGCCTCGGTCATGATCTCCGGCAGCAGGCTGGCCGACAGGGGCGTCCACTCGGCCGGCTTGAGCACCACCGGGCAGCCTGCCGCCAGCGCCGGCGCGAGCTTCCAGGTCTCCAGCATGAATGGCGTGTTCCACGGGGTGATCAGGCCGGCCACCCCGGCCGGCTTGCGGATCACGTAGCCGAACTGGTTGCTGTTACGGAAGGCATCCTCGTGCAGGGTGACGGTCATGTCGGCGAAGAACCGGAAGTTCTCCGCGGCCCTGGCCGCCTGGCCGCGGGCCTGGGTGATGGGGAGCCCGGTGTCGAACGTCTCGAGTTCGGCGATCCGGGCGGCGCGGGCCTCGATGCCGTCGGCGATCTTGTTCAGGATGCGGGCCCGGTCGCGCGCGGGGAGGTTGGGCCACTGTCCGTCAGTGAACGCGTTCGCGGCCGCGCTGACGGCGCGGTCCACGTCTACGGGGCCGCCCGCGGCCACGGTGGCGTACGGCTGGTTGGTCACCGGGTCGGCCACCTCGAACGTGGCGCCCGTTGCGCTAGGGACGTGCGTGCCGCCGATGAAATGCTCGAGCATCTTGGGCACGTCGGCGGGGAGGCTCACGGGGCATCACCTGTATCAGCAGCATCAGGTGCGTCGGGGCTGGGGTCCGGATAACCGGCGCGATGTTTCATCGTACCGGTTATAGCCGGCTCAGTGTGACATCGTGCCGGTTCGGGTAGGCGTCCGGGGGCCTCTTGCTCGCGGAGCCAGGCCTGGTAGTCGGGGCGGCGGGCCTCGGTGAGGGGGTAGAGGCCGTCGATGGACTCGCCCTGGGCGACCCGGGCGGCGATGAACTCCTCCTGGCGTTCCTGTTCCCGGGCCTCGGCCAGCACGCCGGCCGCGATGGCAGGCGGGAGCACGACCACGCCGTCGGCGTCGCCGACGAGGATGTCGCCGGGCTGGATGGTCACCCCGGCGCAGGCCACCGCGACGCCGGATTCCCAGGGGACGTGCCGCCGGCCCAGGACGGCCGGGTGGACGGCGGCGTGGTAGGCGGGGATCTCCAGGCGGGCCAGCGCGGCGCTGTCCCTGATCGCGCCGTCGGTGACGATGCCCACCGCGCCGCGGACCTGGGCGCGCAGCCCGAGGATGTCGCCGATGGTGCCCGCGGCCGGGTCGCCGCGGGCCTCGATGACCAGCACCTCGCCGGGGCGGAGGTCCTCGATGGCGCGCTTCTGCGCGTTCATGCCGGCGTAGGAGTCCAGCAGGTCCTCGCGCAGCGGCAGGTAACGCACCGTCCTGGCGTACCCGGCCATCCGCGCGTCCGGGCGGGTGGACCGCAGGCCGTCCAGGGTGAGGCCGTTCAGGCCGCGCTTGCGCAGCAGCGAGGCCAGCGTGGCGGTGGAGACCTGGCGCAGCCCGGCGAGGATCTCCTCTTGGGGCTTTTCCTGCGGAGTGCCCCGGGCGCCATAGGCAGCGGCGCGTTCGGCGTCATCGGCGCGCGGCATGGCGCCCGGCGGGTGGAGAGGGTAGTCCGCCTCGGCGATGGGGCTGCGCAGCCGGCCCGAGGACTGGTCCCCCGCGGTGACCTCGACCTCCACCACGTCGCCGGGATTCACCACGGTCGAGCCGGTGGGCGTGCCGGTGAGGATGACGTCGCCGGGTTCCAGGGTGAGGAGCCGGGACAGGTCGGCGACGATGTCGCCGAAGCCGAACAGCATGTCCCGCGCGGGCCAGGCGTCCTGGGCCAGGTCGCCGTTGACCCAGGTGCGCAGGCGGACCGTGGCCAGGTCGACGGCGCGGGCGTCGATGAGCCGGGGGCCGAGCGGGGTGAAGCCGTCGATCCCCTTGGACCGCACGTTCGAGCCCCGGTCGGCGTAGCGCAGGTCGTAGACGCCGAAGTCGTTGGCGGCGGTGATCCAGGCCACGTGGTCCCAGCCGTCGGCCCGGCTGACCCGGCGGGCGCGGCGCCCGATGACCAGCGCCACCTCGCCCTCGAAGGCGAGCAGTTCGCAGCCGGGAGGCCGCGCGACCGGGTCGCCGGTTCCGGCCAGCGAGGAGGAGGGCTTGAGGAAATAGGACGGCCAGGCTGGCATCGTGCCGCGTTCGGCCGCACGACTGCGGTAGCTGACGTGCACCGCGACGACCTTGCCGGGAACGCGTTCCAGGGCACTCATGGAGCGTTATGCAAAACCGGCCGCGAGTGTAGGCCTTCTGGGCCTGCGCGAGCGGTCGGTGCAGGTAGCACGGGCAGCAACCTCAGCGGGATCTTGCATAACGCGAACTTTTGCATAAGACACATGGTGGGCAAAATCATATATGAATGGCTCGCGTCCCACCAGGCTGGCGGGTTAGAGTCGCGCTATGCGATTCGCCACCATCCGGACTGATCATGGGACCACCGCCGCCCGGCTCGACGGGGATGACCTGATACCGCTGGCCGCCGGCGACGTCGGGGAACTGCTCGCGGGAGGCGGTGCCGCACGGGAACTGGCCGCGCGGGAGCGGGACGGCGCCGCGGCCGTGCCGGTCGCGGAGGCGGACTTCGCGCCGGTGGTGACGCGGCCGGGCAAGGTGCTGTGCGTGGGGCTGAACTACCGGTCGCACATCCTGGAGACCGGGCGGGAGCTGCCCGAGTACCCCACGCTGTTCGCCAAGTTCGCCGAGACGCTGATGGGCCCGCGGGACGACCTGGTGCTGCCGTCGGTGAGCGAGCGCGTCGACTGGGAGGTCGAGCTCGGCGTGGTCATCGGCCGGCCGGTGTACCGGGCCACGGCGGAGGAAGCCGCGGCGGCCATCGCCGGGTACACGGTGATCAACGACGTGTCGATGCGGGACTGGCAGCGGCGCACCCTGCAGTGGCTGGCCGGCAAGATGTTCCAGCACTCCACCCCGGCCGGCCCCTGCCTCGTCACGCCGGACGAAGTCGGGAACGCGGCCGACCTGGAGGTCCGGTGCGAGGTCGACGGCACCGTGATGCAGCAGTCGCGTACCTCGGACCTGCTGTTCGGCCCGGCGCAGATCGTCTCCTACGCCAGCCAGGCGATCACCTTGCGCCCTGGCGACCTGATCGCCACCGGCACCTGCGGCGGGGTGGGCGACGCCAGGAAGCCGCCCGTGTACCTGCAGCCCGGCAACGTGCTGCGCACCTGGATCGAGGGCCTGGGCGAGTGCCTGAACCATTGCGTGGCCGAGAAAGACAGCGAGAAAACCGGCTAGCCGCCGGCCCCGCTGTGAACAAGCAGGAGCGGACCTACGAGATCCTGCGGGACCGCATCCACAGCGGGATCTACGCCCCGATGGCCCGGCTCAACATCGACGCGCTCGCGCGTGAACTCGGGGTCAGCCCGATACCGGTGCGCGAGGCGCTTCGCCGCCTGGAGGCGCAGGGCTGGGTGCGGTTCAGGCCCAACGCGGGTGCCATCGTCTCGCCGGTGGACGCGACCTCGTGGGAGCAGGCCATGGTGGCGCTGGCCGTCCTGGAGGGCGCCGCCACCGCCGAGGCGCAGCGTCACCTGCGCAAGTCCGATTTCACCCGGCTGCGGAGGATCGCCGCGGACATGGAGCGCCAGGACGACCCGGTTCGGTTCGGGACGCTGAACCGGCGGCTGCATGAGGTGATCGTGGCCCGGTGCGGCAACGACTGCCTGCTTGACCTGCTGCGGCAGACCCGCGACCGGCTGGACCTGGTCAGCTCCACCATGTTCGCCTACCTGCCCGAGCGCGCCGCCGAGGCGGCGCGCGAGCACGTGCGGCTGATCGAGTTGCTGGAGAGCGGCGACCCGGCCGAGGTCGAGCACTACGCGCGCTGGCACAAGCTGCAGATGGTCGAGGCCTACCGGGCACGCAGGGACTGAGAGCGTCAGGCAGTACGCCCGTCCGGGATTATTCTCCTGAACTGCCGGTGGCCAGCTCGGTGACGATGTCCAGGTGCCCGACGTGCCTGGCGTACTCCTGCAGCAGGTGGAAAAGGATCCGCTCGAGCGTCGCCGGGTCCGCGCCGTCCCAGCGGTCGCCGGGCTGGCCTACCTCATCCAGCGGGTGGGACTCGATGATGGCCCGGCTCCGCGCGGCCTGCGCGTCCAGGTCGGCCAGCAGGGTGCTGAGCGTCTCGCCTGGATCGATGTGCCAGCGGCCGGCTTCGCTGTCGGCCCACGGGTCGGCGACGTCGCGGCCCTCGAAGCCCCACACGAGCCAGCGCAGTTCGACGTAGCGCAGATGCTTGGCCAGCTCGAGCGGCGTCCAGCCGGACGGCAGCCTGCTGCTCCGCAACTCGGCGGCGGGCAGTGACCGGAGCTTGGCGGACAGCCGGGACCGGAAGTAGTCGAGGTAGCGCAGGAACACTTCGGCGCGCGAACTGGCCGGGGTTGTGGCTTCAGGGAACGGCACCGTCATCCGGTCTATCCTACGGGCGCCCCCGCCCGGGGGGCGGCCTTACGGGCGTCACCCGCCTGAGACCGGCACGTCGTGCCAGAGCCCGCCGTTCAGGTTGATGTTATTCCCGCCGTCTTGGCCGGGTGCGCTGTCGCCGATGTAGGTGTACAGCGGGTGCCCGTCGTAGGTGGCCTGCGTGGTGCCGTCCGTCCGCTTGATCGTGCCGATCGTCCCGGTGACCCCGGGCCCGGCGGCCTCGTTCCCGGTCACCGGCGGCCAGTAGGCGGCGCAGTCCCCGTAGCAGACGGACTTGTCCAGCTTGTCCGGGACGAACCAGTAGAGGGTGAAGCCCTTGGCGTTGGTGAGCAGGTTCACGCCGCCGATGTCCTTGGCCTTCAGCATCTGCCCGCCGCCGCTTGCGGTGGGCTGCGGCTGCGTCTTCGGCGTGGCCAGGGCGACGGCCGTCAGCCCGAGCGCGACGACCGACACCGCCGCGACGGCCCCCACGACCCGGCGGGCCAGCTCGAGTCCGGACACCGCGCCGGCCGCCAGCACGGCGAAGGCGGCCACGTCGATGATCGCGGCGACGATGCCCGCGGTCGTCCGCACTTCGGTGAAGCCGAACAGGCCGATCTTCAGCGACAGCAGGTAACCGCCGAGGGTCCCGATCGCGAAGGCCGCGCCGGCCGCGTACGCCAGCCGGAGGCCGGTGACGGGAATCGCGACGGCCAGCGCGAAGGCCGAGATCACCTGCAGCAGGAACAGCCAGCCGATGGTCGGTATCGAGTTGTACCCGGTCAGGTAAAGGTCGAGATGTATGGCTCCCGAGGCGATCAAAAGCGCCGCCCCGGCGATCCCGTACCAGGACCGCCGGGGCAGTGACGCCCCCACTATGCTCCCCACAACCTTGTTCACGCGATCGCCACCTGCGCGGTTCAAAGGCGTTTATAACGAAACGGGCAGTTTCGCCGCCGCCTTCACGTGGTGCCTTCGCCGGTACCTCGCCGGCGCCGTCACCCGCCAGCGTAGGCCTTCTCGAGTGCGGCGATGTCGAACTTCTTCATCTCGAACATGGCCCGCGTGACCTGGGCCGCTTTCTGGGATTCCGGATCGGCGATCATCTCGAAGAACCTGGCGGGGACGATCTGCCAGCACAGCCCGTACTTGTCCTTCAGCCAGCCGCAGGCGATCTCCTGGCCGCCCCCGGACAGCAGGCTGTCCCAGTAGTAGTCGACCTCGGCCTGGTCCGCGCAGGGCACCACGATCGAGATGGCCTCGGTGAACGTGTACTGCGGGCCGCCGTTCAGGGCGGAGAACTGCTGCCCGTTCAGCTCGAACTCCACCAGCAGTACCGAGCCGGCCGGGCCGGGCCCGGCCTCGGTGTGGCGGTGGACGCGGCCGAGCCTGGAATCTTTGAAGACGCCGGTGTAGAAGCGGGCGGCCTCTTCGGCTTCGGTGCTGAACCACAGGCAGGTAGTGAGCTTGGTGTCCGTCATCCTGATCTCCTTCCTTTTCTCATGTGACGACGGGCGGCCGCCCGGCTCATCGGTAAGCCTGCCCCGGTACCCGGATGGGCTGAGCGAGCTGATCGCCTCCCGGCTCGGTTAGCGATGACAGCGCCGGACCGGGGTTCGCGGCCCGGCGGTCGATCCGGGTAAGGGCGGGCAGGGCCAGGATCCCGCAGGCCAGGGTGGCCAGGCCGCCGATGACCAGCGCCCAGCGGGGCCCGGCCGCCTGCCCGGCCCAGCCCACGATGGGCCCGCCGATCGGCGTCGATCCCAGCCAGGCCAGCGCCCACAGGGCCATCACCCGCCCGCGCATCGCAGGCTTGGCCGCCAGCTGGAGCGTGGTCTTGGCCAGGGAATTGAAGGTGATGCTGCCGTAGCCGACGAAGACCATGGCGGCCAGTTCGAGCGCCAGGCTGGGCGCGGCCGCCGCGGCCAGGATGGCGATGCCCCAGCCGATGGCGGCCAGGCACAGGGCGCGGGTGCGGGGCCGCGGCCGGGCGGCCGAGATCAGGCCGCCGACGACCGCGCCAGCGCCCATGACCGAGGCCATCACGCCGTAGGCGCCGGCCCCGCCGTGAAAGACCTTGCTGGCCATCAGTGGCAGCGTCACCTGGAACTCCCAGGCCAGCGTGCCGATCACCGCGATCATGACGAGCGGGATGAGCAGTTCCGGCGTTCTTCTCACATAGCGCAGGCCCTGGCGGACCTGCCGTTTCCTTTTCGGGACCCGGGCGGCGGGGAAGAGTTCGGTCTTGCGCATGGCGGCCAGCGAGACCAGCACGGCCCCGAACGAGAGCGCGTTGCAGGCAAAGCACAGCGCCAGCCCGATGGCCGCGGCGATCACCCCGCCGAGCGCGGCGCCGAAGACGCGGGCCATGTTCATGGCGACCGAGTTGAGCGTGATGGCGTTCGGGAGATCGGCGGGCGAGACCAGCTCGGAGATGAAGCTCTGCCGCGCCGGGTTGTCGAAGACGTTGACGAAGCCGAGCGCGACGGCCAGCAGGTAGACGATCCACAGCGTGATGCTGTGCGTGGCGACCGTTATGGCGAAGACCGCGGCCAGCAGGCCGGACAGCGACTGGGTGAGGTAAAGCACCCGCCGCTTGTCCATCCGGTCCGCGAACACGCCGCCGAGCGGGCCGAACAGGAACATCGGCAGGAACCTGGCCGCGGTGGTCAGGCCGAGCTGGGTTCCGCTATGGGTGAGGCCAAGCACGACGAAGGACTGCGCGACGGTCTGCATCCAGGTCCCGGCCACCGAGACGAGCTGGCCGAAGAAGAACAGCCGGTAGTTACGCCCGCGTAGCGACGAGACCATCCGCCCCGGCCGGAATCGACAGGCGGGTGGCACGGGGTCCCCTCTCGTCGAAACTCGTTAGTTACGCTAACCAATTTACCAGTAGTGCCCAGGGAGCCGCGGTGCGGTGGGGATGGGGCCCGGCGCGGGGAGTGGCCGGCGCGGGGTTGGCGGGCGGCGTCAGGACTGATCCGAGGAGCCTCGCGCCCGGGCCAGGCCGGCCTGGGCGGCGTTGAGGAGCAGGCGGACCACGGCTCCGATGATGACCAGGTCGAGCAGCATCTGGGCGCTCACCACGATCATGGCAGGATCCGTCTTCGGCGTGATGTCGCCGAAGCCGACCGTGGAGAAGACCGTGACGGCGAAGTACAGCGCCTTGGTGTGGTCGAGCGGCTCGCTGAACATGCCCGCCGAGGAGTTCGACAGGGACAGGTAGATGGCCGCGAACAGGACCAGGAACAGCGGGATGACAAAGCCCAGGGCTTCGATCGCTTTCAGCTCGGGCAGGTCGGCGGCGAGGATCCGGCGTGCCTGCCGGGCCAGGATCACGGCGAACAACGCGGCCGCGGCTCCCAGGTGCAGGAACAAGCCGGCATCCGGGTGGCGGTGGACGGGCACCACGCCGGCAGGCACCAGGTAATAAACGGAGATGAGCACGATCCACGCCACGGCCAGCACGGCCATGGTGCGGGTCCAGGCCCGGCGCCGCTCGTTTCTTTCCAGCTCGGACAGGCGCCGGGGGGTCATGACGGGCCAGCCCTGCCGCCTGGCCCTGGCTGGGCTTTCCCTGGATTCTCAAAGCACCGCACGGTAGCGACACTAGTCACCGGAGCGGTCAGCTGGCCTGATCCGAGCGGGGTGAAAATCCGGCGAAGGGACCCGGTAGCTGATCAGCGGCCGGAGCCCGGACCGGCTGGCCGCCATTCGCCCGCCAGCTGGCCGAGGATGACCTCGTCCGCGAAGTGCCCGTCGACCCAGGCCGCGCCGCGGAGGGTGCCCTCCGGCACGAAGCCGGCCCGGGTCGCCGCGGCGATCATCGCGTGGTTGTCGGCCAGGGTCTCGACCTGCAGCCGGTGCAGGCCGCGGACGGCGAAGCCGTAGCGGCACAGCACGCGGACGACGTCGGTGCCCAGGTGCTTCCCGCGGAACGCGGGAAGCAGGGAGATCCCGAGGTGCGCGCCGCGGTTATGCAGGTCGATGGCCCACAAGAGGGCCTCGCCGGCCAGTTCCCCGGTGGCCAGCTCGACCACGGAGAACTTGACGTCCCCGCCAATGTCGCTGTCGCCGCCGTTGTCGCCGGGGCTGCCCGGCCGCCGGACCGAGCCCGGCGCCACCGGCCGCCAGGGACGGTTGTCGCTGCGCATCCGCGTCTCGACGTCGTTCAGGAGTTCGGCCTCGAAGACCGCGATGTCACTGTCCTGCTGGGCGCGCAGCCCGACCAGCTCTCCGCGTAGCATTCGCCGTTCATACCCGGCGCCGGGCCGGTATGGCAAGTGGATAACACCGGGGCTCGAGCCCTCCCCGTTCGGTCCAAATGAATTTATGACCTGGTTGAACTGATCCGGCTGTTCGGCGGAGCACAGATGCGACGCGGCTGGCGGCTCGCGCGGCGCGGCCCGCGGAGGGCCGGAGCAGGGGGCTAGATTTGCTTCATGTCTCTCTTCCAAAGGGCCCATGACATCCTCGCGGCCAAGACCAACAAGGCGCTCGACGCCGCCGAGAAGCCCGACGAAATGCTCGACCTCTCCTACGAGCAGATGCTCGACCAGATCACCAAGGTCCGGCAGGCCCTGGTCACGATCGCGGCGTCGCGCAAGCAGATCGAGCTGCAGGAACAGCAGCTGCAGCACACCGTTGACCACCTCACCGAACAGGCCAAGACGGCGCTGTCGCTGGGCAAGGAGGACCTGGCCCGGGAGGCGCTGAGCCGCAAGGCCGCCGCCCAGGCCCAGATCGACGCGATGGAACCGCAGCACCAGCAGCTCACCGAGCAGGAGGAGAAGCTGACGCAGACGCTGCAGGCCCTGCAGCAGCGGGTGAACACCTTCCGGACGCAGAAGGAAGTGCTCAAGGCCGAGTACGCCGCGGCGAGCGCGTCGAGTGCGGTGAACGAGAGCGTGGCCGGGATCTCGGGCACGCTGGATGATTCGGGGGCCGCGCTGCAGCGGGCGCAGGACAAGATCGCCAACATGCAGGCGCGTGCCGGGGCGCTGGACGAGCTGCTGCAGTCCGGCGTGCTCGAGGACGTCGGCGGCGACACCGACGACATCCAGAAGGAACTGGACCAGGCCGGGACGGCGGCGGACGTGGACAGCGAGCTCGCGGCGCTGAAGGCCCAGATCGGGCCGGGCAGCTCACCGCCCGAGCTGACCAGCGGCTGACGCCGGCCGGGGGCCTGTCATGGTCCTGCGCTGAAGCCGGGAGCCTGCGGTTCTGCGGCGCTCAGGGCACGAGCAGCGGCAGCGCACCGTTGCCAGGCCGCCGATCGCGACATATCGTCGCTCCATGGACGTGCGGGCCCACGAGGACGTCGCCGCGGCGGCGGCCGTGCATAATGAACTCGGTCATGCGTATGACGATGCGGTGGCCGAGGGGCTGGTTGCGAGGATCAGCTCGGAGATCGACAAGCAAGTAGACGCCCGGCTGGCACAGCGTGGCGTCCAGCCCGCCCGGGCCGCATGGGCGAACGTCGCCATGGGCCTAGGCTCGGTCGGGCTGGGAATCGGTGCCACGGCGGTAACGCTGCAAGCCTTGTCGACCAGCGGAGTCGTACCCAAGGCGACAGTCGATCTGGGGCCGTTCAAGGCGTCCGTGATGTCAAGCACCAGTTCGATCAGTACCGCCCAGGTGGTCCTTATCGTGCTGATCTGGGTCGTCATCGCGGTCATCAACATCGTCTACGCCCGCCGCCATCTAGGCCGTCCCTGAGCCTGCTGTCACTGCTGCCACTACTGCGGCCAGCGAGATCTCGCGCTGGCCGACGCTGTCGTCAATACGTAGTAGCGGAAACACTGCTTGTGTGGGAGGATCTACCAAACTAAGTGGGGCCACTAGGCGCAGAACTAGTGATCACTGTTAGTTCACACCAATGTGAACAGGTTGAGTCTCATGAGGCAGGGGAAGCCTCCTGAGAATCGAGGGGGTTGCTCTTGTGACGAGCCGAGAAGAAGCCGAGCGCTTGCTGTCGACCATGCACGATGACGAACTCGTGGAGATCGACAGCAGCGGGGTCATCTATCCGGTCGGCAAGGCGCCGGCGGCCAGGGCGGGCAAGCCTATCGCCGGAATCTCCGATCAGAAAGGCGAGTACCGCGGCAGGCAGCAATGGACTTCGCGGTAACGAGAGGCCTGCTGGTCGGGCCAACTCCGCAGGGACGATATGCGGAAGAGAGGCGGATCCTCGCCGAGCATTTCCCTGGCTTCACCCTCAGCCAGACCGGCCCGCAGCAAGCCGGGGTCGCGGCAGGACGGCTGACGACATTCGCCAACCAGAGCTACATGCTGCGCATCGTACTCCCAGCCGATTACCCGAACACCCTTCCGGCCATAGTGCCGGACGGCTGGAAGCCCATGAAGAACCCGCACATCTACACCAACGGGAACATGTGCGTGATGAAGCCCAACCAATGGCACGCGTTCATGTCGATTGCCTTTCTCGTGGCAAAATCAGCGCTCTGGCTCAACAAGTACGAGATCTTCGTGGACAGGGCTATATGGCCGGGCGCCGAACAGCATCCGCACGGTCCTATATACAGGCTCAGGAAGTGGGCCAATGAGCTCTGATCTTGAACTCGACACAAGCCGGATTGATTATCTGCTCGGTGAGGCAACGCTGCGGGATACCAAGATCGTGCAGGCTGGCCTGGGCAGCGGGGGCGCTATCGTGCTAGAACGGCTCGGCATGTGCGGAGTAGGGCGCTGGTCGCTTTACGATCCGGACGTTCTTGAGCCAGAGAACCTGGTCAAGCACCCCGCCCGCCGTGCCGACCTGGGCAGGCCTAAAACCGAGATCAGCAGCGCATGGCTGACGGACCGGAATCCCACGTGCAAGATCGAGCAACTTGGCGGCGATGTCACCACGGACCCGAATTTCGCAGCAGATATAGCCGACGCGGACCTGGTAATCTGCGCTGTCGACAGCCCGTCAGCCCGGACCTTCATCAACGCAGCTTGCGTGGCGCAGCAAATACCATGCGTATTCGGCATGGTATTTCGCACTGGTCTCGGCGGCGAAGTATATGCCTATCTTCCTGGCGAGGCCGGCTGCTACGACTGCATGGCAAGATATTGTTTCGAGCAAGGCCGTGACATCGAGAACTGGCTGGAAATGACCGAGGAAGAGACCCAGCGTATCTACGGGGTCGGCGAGAGCGAGTTCACCGCATCCGGAATGGCCGCCGATATCTCAGTTATCGCCTCGATGCACGCTCATTATGCCATTTCGCTGCTGGCCGGCCAGACATCCCGTTACCTGACCGCCCCCTCCTTCAACTGGCTGACGATCTCACTGCGACGGGTCGAAGGACTTTTCGGTGCTATGTACGAGACTTCGCGGGCTATTCTCCGTCCGCAGGAAACATGTCATCTATCCTGCGGCAAAGCTCGGGAGAGCTGATATGGATGGACGTCGCGGGCCGCTTGTCATAGTACCCCGCCGGGTCGCCGACCGGTTCACGGCGGAAATCCGGGCGCACCCGCACATCGAGGTCGGCGGGAAGTATGTCGGCTTCATTCGCGGCGCAAGCAGGTACAAATCCCTGGTTGAACGCAAAAATGCGTTGTCCGGGCTGGTGTTCCACGTCACTGACTACCTCGATGACGGGCCGAATGCGGAGCGGACGGGAGGCTTTCATAGAGGCGACGCCGACTGGCAGACGCAAGAGTTCCGCAGGCTGGAGCAGCAGAACCCCGATCTGGAGCAGCTAGGCAGCTGGCATAGCCACCACCCCAACGGGATGGGCACGCTGAGTTCCGGAGACATCCACGGCTACATGGCGACGGTCAATGATCGCGGGCACAATCATGACTTCTTCTTCGTGAGCCTGGGCGTCGACCGAAGCGGTTTCGCATCAGCCAGGCACTACCTGTTCGTACGCGAGGACAGCGTCTTTTATGAACTTACCGTGGACAACGTGAGGGTGGCGAAGGACGAACCGGTCCGCCCGGCAGGCAATGCTGGGCAGCAGGAGCCGGCCGCCGCGCAGCCATCCAACCCCGCACCAGCGAGTGATGCGGCACAGCATGGCACGATGCATGATGGTGCCGCCGCCCAGAACCACCCGGCGCAGGTGCCAGAGAAAACGATGACCCCGGACAAGACGGCTCCGGACAAGACGGCTCCGGACCAGACGGCTCCGGACCAGACGGCTCCGGATAACCAAGCATCCGGCAACCAGTGGGAGCACAAGCCAGCAGAGTACAGGCAGGCGGAGTACAGGGCAGCAGAGATGTCTTCATCGGGCACCCCCGAGATGCGGTCATCAGGCCCGGCGGGCAGCCACGAGGCTGGTCGTCAACTCCTGCTGCCTGGATGGAGTGATACCTCTCGTGGCCGCAAGATGCTGGCCCAGGAGAAAGATATCCTCCGCGATCACGCCTTTGCGGGAATCCGGCTTAGCGTGGTTCAAGGCCGCCTGATGGCCAAGGGTCCCATGAGGTCCGACAAAGACAGTGTCACGATCTCGCTGCTCTATCCATCCACGCCGGACAGCCATGATGGCCTGCTCAAGATCGCCACTACGACCCCGCCGGAGATTCAGGTGTCGATCCCCGGAGAGCTTTCGGCGGGACTCTTGGAGGCTGCGGCACTGGTCAACGAGTTCCTTCGGTTCACGCGTGCTATCTGCCAGACTGACAGTTTCGGCAGACGCGTTCTCAAGCAATTTCGTGGTAGGCCATGAACAACCAAAACCAATATCCTGGGGCTATAGCCGAATCGGCAGAAGATGGCTGGACGACCGGGCCGCCGGAGTTTCCCGTCGGCCAAGTCGGATCTGGGCTGGCACAGCTCCAGGCCTTGTCCGGCCCATGGTCGGTCGCCCGGGTCATTACCGCGCCAACGCTGACCCAGCGAATGATAACGATGGAACCTGGCTTTGCCAGGCTGCCCGCATTCGAAATCGGAGCCATCGCAAACACCCTTGCTTTCCTGTTCCAGCACACAATGACTTGGACGCTGCTCTGGGCCAGATCCGTGGGCGGACCTGCTCACTTTGAGCAGACCGAGTCGGTAACCTACGGAGTGAGTTCAGAGCAAGGTCTCGAGCTGGCGCGCACCGTGGGCATGAAGGTCGGCGGCGAGGCTGAATTCTGGATCGGAAAAATCTCCACCGAGTTGTCTGCTGAATGGTCTAAGCTGACTCGGTCCACGATCCGGATCGAGGCTCAGCGCGAAGCTTCAACCCATCTCAGCTATGAGGTTCCTGCTGGCGGCATGGACATCGCGCTGTGGCGGCTGGACTCAAGGCTGACCCGGCGACTGATCCTCCGGCCGGGCAAGGAACTACCGCCCGAACCGCTCCCGCAGTGGGTGGAGATGGCGATCGCGGCACGATCGTCGCTGGTCGATATCCCGACCGGCATCACCCAGGCCAAGACCCGGATGACGGGAATGACCCGTGGCGTCAAGGTGAACGAACTCGAGGCTTAGAACCAGGGAAGGCGTCCGGGCCAGCCCGGCCATCCTTCCCTGGAGCGGCGACCCGGGATGTGTGCCATTGTTACCCGCGGGTAGGGCAAAACGTGTTAGATGGCATCATCATGAGCGAGAGCAAGACGTTCCGGGCGGACTTGGCGCGGTCGATTCGGCTGTTCCGGGCGTTCCGTACCGAGCAGACGGCACCGGAGGCCTACTACACCGCGCTGGCCAGGGACACCGTCCTCCAGCTCAGCCAGTACGCGGAGCTGGACGGGCGGATCGTGATCGATGTGGGCGGCGGGCCCGGGTTTTTCGTCAGGGAACTGAAACGTATGGGGGCCCGGTCGTTCTGCATCGACGCCGACAGCGGCGAGATGGCCGCCCTCGGTCCGCCGGAAGACGACAGCATCGTGGCCAGCGCGACCCGCATGCCCATCGCGGCCGGCGCGGTGGACGTATGCTTCTCCTCCAACGTGCTCGAGCACGTCAGGGACTGGCCAGCGATGCTGGCCGAGATGGTGCGGGTGACCAAGCCGGGCGGCGTCGTCTTCGTCACGTTCACGAACTGGCTGTCACCCTACGGCGGACATGAGACCTCACCCTGGCACTACCTCGGCGGCGATAACGCGGCGGCCCGCTACCAGCGCAAGCACGGCAAGATGCCGAAGAACCGCTTCGGCCACGGCCTGTTTCCGGTGTCCGTGGCCGACGTGCTCGGCTGGGCACGTTCGGCTCAGGGTGCCGTCGTGGTCGACGCGGTGCCGCGCTACCTGCCTGGCTGGACCCGGCCGTTGCTCCGCGTGCCCGTGCTGCGGGAGTTCCTGACCTGGAACTTGTTGCTGGTACTACGCCGCGAGGCCTAGCCGGGTGATTCTAGCGGCGGTGGGCGCCGCGGCGGCCGCGGCGGGGCATCTCCGCGGTGGGTGCCTCGGCTGAGGCATCCTCGGCCTCGGGCGATCCGGCGGCTGCCGGTGACTCGGCGGCGGGGGCATCGGCCGAGGCCCCGGCTTGGCTGCTGGCGCCTTCGGCTTCGCCCTTGGCATCCTCGGCTTCGGCGGCGGGGGCTTCGGCGGCGGGCGCCTGGGCAGCTTCGGCCTTGGTCTCGGCGGCGGCTGCTGCCGCCGCCGCCGCAGCTTCACCTTCGGCGGCGGGGGCTTCGGCGGCAGGCGCTTCGGCGGCCTCGGCCGCGGGAGCCGCGGCGGCGGGGGCTTCGGCGGGCGCAGTCGCGGGAGCCTCGGCTTCGGGCGCGGGGGCTTCGGGCGCGGGGGCTTCGGGCGCGGGGGGCTGGGCCTCTTCGCTGGCCGCTTCCTTGACCTCTTCCTTCACTACCGGCGACTCGGCGGTGGCTTCGCGCGGTTCGTCGTCCAGGCCGGGAACAAGGGAGGGCCGGGTTTCCGCCTCGGCTTCAGCTGCCTCGGGTCCGGCGCCTGCGGTGCTGGCGCCGGCGATGCTGGCGCCGGCCACCGCGTCCTGGCGCGGCCTGCGGAAGAGCAGGATGCCCACGACCAGCGCGATGAGACCGGCGATGCCGGTCAGGAGAGGCAGGAGCGTGCTGACGAACGACGCCTTGGCCAGCTGGCTGTTGTCCTGGGCCACGAGGCTGTCCACGCTGTCCGGCGTGGCCGCCAGGTTGGCCTTGAAGAGCACCAGGACCTGCCGGGTGCCGCTGGGGTCGCGGAGGGTCAGCGTCTCGTTCTCCGTGACGTTGAGCAGCGCGCCCGTGACCGGGTCGATCCAGTAGGTGACGTGGTTCTCGTAGTACTGCGGCAGCGTGACCGACGCCTGGCTCATGCCGGCCAGCGAGCCGGGCACGGTCTGGGTGCCGTTCTGGATCGGGGACACGTTCTCGGTGAACAGGTAGGCCTCGGTGCCGCCGGCCTGGCCGGTGCCCGCGTAGGTGAAGGGCTCCGGCCGGTTCAGGTTGACGTCGAAGACGTCGTAGGTCTGCTTCTGGGTGCCGATGGGCAGCACGTAACCGACGTAGCCCCGCTGCTGGATCGACGAGTCGCCGTTGACGTTGGCCCCGCAGCAGTCGATCAGCTGCGCGGTGTGCCGGTCGAAGGCGAAGGTCCGCGTCATGGTCTGGACCGGCAACTGGCTGCTCTGGTCGTAGACGTAGACGAACTGATCCCACACCGCCGTCGAGGACGAGCCCGCCGCGGCGTTGCCCTTGATGGTGTAGGTGGCCTCCATGTCCACGCCGGTCATCTCGGTCAGCTTGGCCGCGCTGAAGTAGGAGGCGTTGTCGCCGGTCAGGTTGACCGACGCGTACTCGTTCAGCGGGAACTTGGTCACCTGGCTGCTCACCCAGGTCGCCGTGAGCACCGCGAACACGATGAGACACGCCCCAAGCCCGGCAAGGACAAGCCCGACACGACGCATCGATCCTCCTGTAAACAGCTGCCCATGGCGGAAAAGGCTGAAGTTACCTCGGGGTAGTATGGCTGACTCTGATGCGAATTGCGCTGCTGTTTTAGCACATATCGGTAACGAGTTCAGGCTCATCAGCCGGCGTTTCGCCGGCACTTTCAGGAAATGGCGCCACGGAGCGGCGTTAACCCGCCGGGGCGGTGGCCAGGCCGCGGGACCACGGATGGCAGCCCGTTCGGGATCATGCTTTTGAAGGCCTGGCCGAGACGGGCAGTTCCGTCACGGCGGCTGGCCCGCCCCCGTCAGCCTCTCCAGCGGCGTGGCCTGCCTGCGCACCACGGCGCCTCCGGCGATGAGCTGGTCGAGGACCGGCCCCTCGGCCAGCAGATCGCCGTCCGGCCCGGCCACGATCCAGGCTCCGGGGCGGCGGGCCCGGGCGGATCCGGCCCGGACGGAGGCGCGGATCAGCGCGGCCATCCGCGCCGTGCTCCGGCCCCAGTCAAACTGCCCCGCCCACCGGCGGCAGGCCGCGGCGACCTCCTGGCGGCGCCCAGGATCGCCCAGTTCCTTCAGGGCCTGGTCCACCACGTCGGCCAGCTGCTCGCCGTCCTTGACCAGCCAGCCGGTCTCCCCGTCGCGGACCGCGTCGCGCAGCCCGTCGACGTCGTAGGCCACGGTGGGCACGCCGGCCGCCGCGGCCTCGAGCACGCACAGGCCCCAGCCCTCCCCCTGCGAGGTGTTCAGGTGCAGCACCGACCCGGCCACCAGCGCCTGCTTGTCCTGCTCGGCCAGGTGGCCGCGGAGCCTGAGCACGGCGTCGAGGCCGCCGCTGGCCGCGGCGGCGGCCAGCGGCCCGGTCGCCGGGCCGTGGCCCACGACGTCAAGGGCGTGGCGGTCGTTCTCCGGTCGGAGCTGCATCCGCTCGGCGACCGGAATGAGCCGCTCCGGTCTCTTGTGGGGGACCAGGCGGCCGACCCAGACGAGGTTCCTGGCGCTGGCGCGCGCCACGCCGGCGGTCTGGGGCTCCGGGGTTCCGTTCGGGACCAGGTAGATGTCGCCGGTCCAGCCGAGCCGCTCGCGCATGGCGGTGACGGTGGACGGCGAGACCGCCACGCAGGCGTGCCGCCGGTACACCCAGCGCGCCACCGGTCCCTCGAGCACGCGGCCGACGCCGGCCATCCACCGGCCGAAGTGCACCCCGAACTGGGCCGTATGCACGTGATGCACCACGCACAGCACGGGCACCTTCCGGCGCAGGACGAGCGGAGTGAAGAACGGGATACCGTTCTGGCAGTCGAGCACCGCGTCGAACGACCGGCGGTGCGCGAGGAGCCAGCCGAGCACCCGGGGATACACGGTGAACCGGCCGCCGAGCCTGACGATCTCGACCCCGTCCCGCGTCTCCGTCCCGGCCTGGCCTGGAGGCCGCGCGGTCAGGAAGCGGACTCTGGCCCCGGCTTGCGCGAAGGCGCGGGCCATTTCCCAGGCGTAGCGCTCGGCGCCGCCCGTCTCCGGGTGCCATGGATCGCGCCAGTTGGCGATGGCGATCCTCAGGTGATCCAGGCCGGTCGTGCTCATCTCGTACCGCTCAGGCTGCCGTCTCCCGTACCGCTCATGTCGTGGTGGCAGCGGGCTCGCGCAGGGGCGCCTCGCGCGGGTCGGGCTGTCGCTCCATCCGGGACCACAGCCAGATGGCAGCGGAGTCGCGGAAGATGGCAGCGGAGTGGCGCGGCCACGAGAAACTGGAGCCGCTCACGTCCCGCCAGCGGACCGGGATCTCGGTCAGCGTCGCGCCCAGCCGCTGGCAGCGGGCGAGCAGCTCGACATCGAAGGCGAAGCCGGTCGTGCGCAGCGGCCGCGCCGCGGCCCGGACCAGCGGCCCGGAGAAGAACTTGAACCCGCACTGGGTGTCGGTGCAGCCCGGGACCACCTGGCGGGCCAGCGCGCGGTACACGGCGGCGCCGACCTGGCGGACCGCGCTCGACCGGGCCTCGACCACCGATTCTTCCAGCGCCCGGGAACCGATCACCATCTGGTGCCCCGCGGTGAGCAGGCTGATCACGGTGTCCAGGGCGGACAGCTCGGTGGCCATGTCGGCGTCGCAGAAGCCGGCGAACGGCGCCCGGGTGGCCAGCAGGCCCGCCCGCACCGCGATGCCCTTGCCCGGGCGCTCGCAGCGCAGCAACCGGACCGGCACCGGCTGCCGGGACCAGCGCCGGACCACCTCGCCGGTGCCGTCGGTGCTGGCGCTGTCCACCACCACGATCGCCGTCGGCAGCGGGAGCGCCGCGGCCTCGCGGCACAGCGTGGCCAGCCCTTCGGGCAGCCTGCGGGCCTCGTTACGAGCCGGGACGACGATCTCGAAAGCCGGTGCGTCATTCCAAGCCGGTGCGTGATCCCCCCTCTGCGCCCTCGCCACCGCCCGGCCGCGCGTCAGCGCGTTCCGTACTGGTAGAGCGAGGCGTTGGAAGGCGTGCCGTTCGAGGCGCTGGACAGCGCATTCTCCACCACGGCCACCGCCCCGACGGCGATTACGATGCCCACGACGATAGCGATGATCATACGGGACACGGGGCGTTCCTCCTCCGGGGCTCGATGGCTGGACAGTAGCGGTATACGTAGGCAACTGGCTAGTAACTTAGTCAAAATGTAACACGTTCTCGTCGAGCCGGCTATCGGGACACCTGATAAAAACCCAGGTCAAGCTGGTTGCGGGCGGTGAAGCAGCGGGGGCTGCCGGAACTCCGCCGGCGTGTCCCGCGCGCCCCGGGAACTCGCCGCGGCAGGCGCCCGGCAGGCGCCGCGCAGGTGCCCGGCCGGGCGCCTGCGCGGCTGTGTCGTTTTGTGCGCGCTAAGGTCCAGGTCCGGACGGCCAGCGGTCGTTAAAGCCACAAAAGGTTGCTTACAGATCTTTTCTAGACTGTTCTCCTGCGTTACGCTCACCGGGAGTCGACTCGCCGCAACCCCCAGCTAGCCCGACAAAATGTAATAAAGCTCTCGAAATGGGCAAGACCTGCCCTTTTGTCGGGCCTGCTACCGACAAGCAAGGAGCCTGAATGCTACGACGATGGGGCATTCTCCTGGCCATGCTGACCGTGATGGTCGGCACGGCCCTCACCGCGGGCAGCGCGTCCGCGGGGACCATGGGATTCACACCCGGGGGGCCGATTCACCTGGTGGGCGCCAGCAGCTCGAACCTGCGCGGCGCGATCAGGCACCAGGCGGAAAGCACGAACTGGTCTGGTTACGCCGCCACCAGCGGCACGTACACCAGCGTGTCCGCCAGCTGGACCCAGCCGGCCGGCACCTGCAGCCGCGGCGACCAGTACGCCGCGTTCTGGGTCGGCCTGGACGGCTACTCCAGCAGCACGGTGGAGCAGACTGGCAGCGAGGTCGACTGCGTCGGCCGCACCGCCGAGTACTACGCCTGGTACGAGATGTACCCGGGCCCGTCGGAGAACTACTCCAACAGGGTCAGGGCAGGCGACCACTTCAACGCCACGGTGACCTTCACCGGCGGCAGCACCTACAGCCTGTTCATCCAGGACACCACCCAGGGCTGGAGCCACACCACCACGGCCAGCCTGGCCGGGGCGGCCCGTTCCTCCGCCGAGGTCATCGTCGAGGCGCCGTGCTGCACCGCGAGCGGCGGCATCCTGCCGCTGACCGACTTCGGCACGGTGAGCATCACCGGCTCGACGGCCAACGGGTCCGCCATCGGCAGCGCGGCCGGGCTGACCCAGATCATCATGATCGACAACGCCGGACGGGACAAAGACACCGTCTCGTCGCTCACCGGCGGGGAGAACTTCTCCGCGACCTGGCTCCGCAGTAACTAGGTCACCGGCGTTAGTTCCGCTAGTGCGCTGGCCCGGGCCACCCGACGGCCCGGGCCAGCGCTCGGTGCGCCTCAGGATCGATGGCGCTGGCAGTGGTTACGATGGCTAGCCGTGACGGTTCACGCGCCCGGCGCCTCCCCGCCCGGCCCGCGCCGGACCGGGCAGGCCGCGCTGGCCGAACTGCTGGCCGAGGGGGTCACCTGGGGCGACAGCGAGCAGTGGCTGCCCGTGCTGCCGGAGGGCTCGGTTGATCTGTGGTTCACCAGCCCGCCGTACGCCGACGCCCGCGCCTACAGCCGCATCCACCCCGACCGTTACGTCGAGTGGTTCCTGCCCTTCGGCAAGCAGATGCTGCCGGCCACGGCTGACACCGGCTGGCTCGTCCTGAACATCAAGAACCGGGTGGCCAAGAGCGGGCCGCTTCAGGGCCAGCGCCATCCCTACGTCTACGAGCTCGTGCTCGCCCTGCAGCGGCAGGGCTGGCGGTGGCTGGAGACCTACATCTGGTCCAAGCCGAACGGGGTGCCCGGCCGGTTCGGGCCACGGACCAAGGACAGCTTCGAGTATCTCTACGCGTTCGCCAAGGGACCAAGGCCGTACTTCGATCTGGACGCCATCCGCGTTCCGTACCGCACCACCCCCGGGGAGATCGAGCGCCGCAAGCTCGACACCCTGGGGCGGCGCAATACCGGAGCCGGGTTCGGGCGGGACCGGACGAGGACCTACCTGCGCGGCGGGGCCGATCCGGGCAACGTGGTGCCGGTGCCGCAGACGTACAACCAGCACCGCGGCGCCGGCGGCCACACCGCCGCCATGCCCGAGAAGCTGGCCGAGTTCTTCATCAAGGCGTGTTCGCCGGCGGGCGGAGTGGTCATCGACCCCTTCGCCGGGTCCGGCACGACCACCGTCGCGGCCCGGCGGCTCGAGCGCCGGGCCGGCGGGCTGGAGATCCACCGGGAATACGTCCGCGCGGCGCAGGAGCGCCTGCGGCACAACCCGCCTGACGTAATTGCGTGAAGCCTCTCCGCGGAAACCACCGACAGCAGAAACGCCCCCTCCCGCCTTCGTCCATTACTACGCCTACTGCTACGCCCTCGCGCCTGGCGGTTTCATGATCGTGGCCAGAAATGGCCCCTATGCGGCCAAAACTGGCCACGATCATGAACCCTTGCCATTTCCCGGATTGGTGGGGTAGGCCGAGGGTGTGGATGTGGCCGTGGAGCCGCTGGGTAATCATCCGGAAGCGGTGCCGGTCGCGGCGGAATGGTACACCGAGCGCGGCTCGGGAGCACAGGCCCTTTATGAACGCCCCGGCTGGCAGGCCATGCACGCCGGCCGCTACGAGGACATCGACGTGACGGTCATGCGGGCGTTCTCGACTGGTGTTGTCACCGCCAGGTGAAGACGCCGCCGTCATCTACGCAGCGGAACCACCAGTCGAGGCTGTACTCCTCCGCGGGCTCTAGTGCGACCTCGTATTCCACGGTGCCAGGACCGCGGCCGGCCAGGACGGCGCCCATGTTCCGCAGCAGCCCGGCCATCGCCGTGTTGTCCGAGGCGACCAGCGCGGTGAAGCGGAGGATGCCTTCCTGGCGGGCACGATCGGACAGCCGGGCCAGCAACTCGGTGCCTAGTCCCCGGCCCTGCCAGTCGTCGGCGATGGTGACCGCGATCTCGGCGGACTGCGGGTCGCCGGTGTCCCGGACGTAGCGGGCGATGCCCACGCCACGCCCGCTGGCGGGGCTCAGCGCGCCGAGCGCCTCGTGGTCGTGGTGGTCGACGTCGGTGAAGTAGCGGAGCTCGGCCGCGGACAGGTGATCTTTGCGGCCCAGGAACCGCATCCGGCGGGCCCGGTCGCTCAGCCGGGCGAAGCCGTCGGCCAGGAGCGGGGCGTCCGCGCCGCGGACCGGCCGGATCAGCACCCTTGACCCGTCACGCAGCACGGCCGGCCTTCCCTGCGCCGCAAGACGTTGATGGAATCTCATGCCACACTGTGCCGGCCAGCGCTGAAGCGCGGCTGACACGGCGCTGAAACGGCGGCCCGTGACCGCTGGGCGTGCTTAAGGCGCCGCTGGGGCCGCAGGGGCCGTGTCCGGGAACAGGGCGATGGACGCGGTGAAGGTGTGCAGGAAGTTCTGCCCGCCCACCGGCCCGAGTTCCCCGTCGCAGAAGAATCCTGCCAGCGGGATCTCGCCCAGCATCCTGGCCACGAGCCCGGCGTCGTGGTCCGGCTCGGCGAACATGCGCGATCCGCGGCCGGTGCAGGTGAACAGCAGGGCCCCGGCAGCCCGGCGGCCGCCGAGAGCGGCGGCTTCCCGCTCCAGGGCGTGCCGCAGGTCCTCATCGGCCGAACGGGCGTCGCGGACGTGGAACTGCACGGTCTGGCCCGCCTCCACCTCGCTTCCCACCGCGATGGCCCCGGATCCGGGGTCAGCGCCGGCGATGCCGCGGATCAGGAAGTCCCCCGGCCCAGGGTCGGCCAGGTACTCGTCGATGACCATCCCCACATGCGCGCCCCGGGCGAGCAGTTCCTGATCCCGGACAGGCAGCGCCGCGGCCAGCTCCCGCAGCCGGGCCAGCGGCGGGCGCCCGCCGAGCTCGAGGATCAGGTTGCCGTCGGCGCTGGTGATGGTGTAAGGGTCACCGACCGGGCGGCATCCCTGCGCCACCAGGGGATGGAACGCGGCTCTGGGCAGCGCCGCGCCGACGGCCCCATGGGTGAGTACCCGGCCGTCCAGGAACAGCAGGCTCCGCCCCGACCGCAGCCCGCCGCTGGCCATCCCGCCCATGATCACCGTCCCGGGGACGTGCTGGTTCAGGTGGGCCAGCAGGGCGGAGGCCGGGAACGTGAACGGGTCGCAGAGCATCAGGTGGACCCCCGGGGGGCCGGGCCCGAACCGGTAGCCGCCGTAGGCGCCCCCGCTCGCCGTCTGGACGAACTCCATGGCGAAGGTCTCCACCGGGCCGAGCCCGGCGGCGAGCCACAGCGAGACGGCGGGTCCCGACTCGACCTCGCGGGCGCCGCCAGCCACCCCTTCGGAAACACAGCCGATGAGCGGCACGCCGGTCTCCGCTGCCACCGCCGCGACCAGGGCCTGGGCCTGGGACGAGCCGAAGAAATGGGCCGAGGCGAACAGCACCGCGAACGAGGGTGACACGCCCCCCAGCGACGCCCGGGCCTGGGCGACGGCCCGGCCTGCCGCCTCACCGGGATCCGCCGTCAGGACCAAGGCTCCTGCCGCCTTCACCAGCCTAGATTACTTGGCGCTGGCCCGGCGGGGAACCGCTGGCAGCTGGCCGGAAACGGGATGGGGGTTCTGCGGTCGCGACCTTGCACCGGGCCCGGTAGATGTCATGCACGTCGTCACGGTCAGGTCGTGCACGTCGTCGCGGCCAGGTCGTGCATGTCCTCAGCTCGCTCCCGGTGGGGACACCACACCGTCCAGCCCGGAAACACTGGCCGAACCGGGTCCCGGGATCGGCGGGTACCCCATGCGGCCCATGAGCCGGTTGACCACGGCCACGAGTGGCTGCGGGATCTTGTCCCAGGGGACCTGCGCTCCGTCTGCGGGGTCATCTTCCCCTGGCGCAGGGCGCATGTCGTCGTCCATCAGGGGCAACTGCGCCGGCCGGGCTGGGTCCAGCGAGAGGAAGGCGGAGATCTCGGCGCGTACCTGGTTTAGGCGGCCAGCCAGGTCTTCGTATCTGACCTGGTGACACGCGCCCGGATGCGCCCGCTCGAACTCGAGCAAGGGTTCGGTGTTGGCGGCCCAGTACGCCGCGATGGCCGCCACGGGGTTGCCCGGATAGCCGACGGCGAACGAGCCGAACACGGAGTCGGCCAGACCCCACGGGTTGGCCCGGATACCCGAGCGGATCACATCGGGGCAACTCCGGTGCACGCAGAGAATCCGTGCGGACGGATAGACCTCCAGGAAGGTCTCCGCGCAGCGCGGATGGGCGAACGCGATCTCGCACCACCGCACCTTGCCCGTGCCGGCCAGGGCCGTGGTGATCAGGCTGCCGGTCAGCGCGCGAATGGAAGCGAGCGCGAGCGGTGACAACGGGCCAGCTCGGTTCTCGATCTGTCGCCATGTGGCGGCCGCGGCTTCGCACAGCGGCAGCAGGCCAGTACCTGAGGTGCAGGCCAGTTCCCGGTAGCTGGACAGCAGCCCCCCGAGGAACCCGACGCCGCTGTGGCCGTAACCGAGCACAATGACCGGACCTCGCGGTCCGGGATGGCCGGCCGCACGGGACCTAAGACCGGCGTTGTCCGGCGCCGGGCCGGCTGCGGGCAACCGACCAGTTGCCATGGCCGGTCCTCCCTTCGGCGATCACGCAGCGGGTCAGGGCGCCGGTTCCAGCACGGCGGCTCCCTGGCTTGCGTGCACGCCGGGTTGCCGTGAGGATCCGAGGCCGAGCAGCTCGGAGAGCATGCCGATCCGCGCGTCTGCGGCCACCGGGCCGCCTTGGCCGGACTCATCGGCGTCACAGTAACGCAGTTCGCAACGACGCAGGGCGACTCCGAGGTTCATGCGGCCGCCCAGCACCGCCCGCCACGCGTCGGCGGAGCCGACGATGTCCCAGGCGGTGTCGTCATCGGCTCCGGAGCCAGCCTGCGCGCTGACCACGCCGGCCGCGAGGTCCACTCGCCACTGGCGCACCCCGGCAGAGAAATCACCGGCGGGCGGCAACGCGGCCACCGTAAAGGATTCGGTGACACACGGCGCCCAGCGGGCCCTGAACTCCTCGTCCATACGCGATAGCGCCGCCGAAAGGTGGCCGCCTACCAGGTCGGCCGACGGCACCGGCACCGCCGCGGCGCGAACCGCCAACCCCGGGTCCTGGCCGTCGTCGGCGAGCAGGTCCGACGGCATGGCCGCGGTTCCCCACTTCTCGTCCACCCGTACGTACCCGAGCTTGCCCGCCAGCTCGTTGACCTGCCCCAGTACTGGCGGCGGCAGCATGCCTACCGGAACGGACCATCCCCGGCCCACCGAACCGGCGCTGATCTGCGAGGTGTGCCAGATCTTGTAGTCTGCGGGACCGAACCGCTCCCGCTCCGGCGCGAAGCAGCTCGTCGATATCCCCGGCGCGGGCGCCACCCCCAGGAACCTGAAGATCCCGTCGGCGACTCCCTCGGGATCTGCTACCAGATCCTCATAGCGGACCCGGTGACAGGACCCGGCGAATTGCTCCTCCGCGGCCGAGATCGCGGCCACGTTGTCAGCCCAGAACCGGGCCAGCGCCCACACCGCATTTCCCGGCGTGCTGGCAATATAAGGGTCGAACCCGTAGCCATTCAGTCCCCACGGGCACGCCTCGATCCCGGAAGCGATGACGTCCATCGGATGCCGGTACAGGCACAGGAACTTTGCCTGCGGATAGATCCGCAGCAGCAGTTCGGCGAACCGCGCCGTTCCCAGGCTCTTGTCGCAATAGCGCTTCTTTCCGCGCCGCGCAAGATAGGAGCCGATCATCTCATCCAGCGCCCGGCGGACGCCGCGGATCGCCTCGTCCGGGATCACCGGTGGCTCATCACCCCGCTCGCTCGACAACGGCGCCCCCGCGATCAGCGACCACACCGTGGCCAGTTGCCCGGCCATTCCCGGCAGGTTCGTCTCCGGCGGGCACGCCAGATCCGGGTGGGCGTCCAGCAGGAACCGCAGCAACGTGGAGCCCGAGCGCCCACCGCACAATACAAATACAGGCTGCGCGAGCAGGACGGAATCCAGCGTTACATCACCAGGACCCACTGTCCCGTCAGCTGCGACCAGGTTCCCGCTATCAGGCCCGTGCACCACGGCATGCTCCCCTGCCAGAAGGTCCTACGATTCAGGCGTAAATGCCTTAGTAAGCAAGAAGTGTAAAGTGAACGAGTTGCCGTGCCGACTGAGATGATAATTTCCTCGCTGGCCAGCAACCAGGCCGGATGTGCTTAGCCGGACCTGCTTGATTGCGTAGCGTGGCAACGCCGAGGACGCGGAGGAAAAGACAGGCCGGCCGGCTACTTGAAACTAGGATCAGCCGGTGTGGCCGAATTCTAGCGACTTACATGTGGTAGATGTGTATGTCGAGCTGACACAGACCTCGACTCCGGGCTCGTTAGTCCCGATGGGGTACCACTTACGGAAGCCGGACTGGAATACCTTCGTCGAGCCTGCGTTTCCGCACCGGTTGGTGAGGTACCTGTGCGAGGACTGATGGTCACTGTTGCCGTAGAACACGTAGAAGTCTATAAGTACGCAGTTGTTGTTCTTGAAGTATCGCTTCACTTCCTGCGTGCCCACGCATATGTACCCGGGCTTCTGGATACTCCAGGCCAGGTAGCTCTTAATGAGGCTGTTTATGTGCCAGGTGTGCTGACCTGATGCGGTGCAGGTGCTCAGGGCCGGGACAGCTGCCGCATGATCGAGGGACACCGTTTTGGCCTTTGCCGAAGTGATTGCATTGGCCGTCGTCGCGGCGTGCGCGACTGCCGCCGGAGCCATCCCGATGGCCGCTGGAGTCAGTGCGGCGGTCGCGCCGATAGCGTATCGTACTCTTTTCATGAAGCACCTCTTCTTCGAAGGTGAATAACCCGCAGACAGAGATGAAACCCTCGCGAAACGTACGAATCATTGGGCGTACGTCATTAGACTAGGCGAGGCACCGGATACCGTCAATAAGCGTTTCCGGGCAGTCTAACCGGACATAAGCGTTTAATGCGGACGAAGGCTGCGCATCCGGGCGGCCGGCCGCCTGCGGCCCGGCCAGTCGCAGGCCATGCGCCAGCCCGAAAGCGCGGTCCGGCCAGGCGGCCGGGCGCCACCGCGGGGTGAGGCCCCGGCCGGGCAGGCCCGCGTTGGCCAGTTGCCGCTCTCCCTCCCTTTCACCGGTAATCCGCACTACTGTTGGAGTCACCGGGCGGAGGACTAGGCGCAGCGGCTGTCCGGGGGCCTGACCGCGACCTGGATCTGTGGTATGTGTAATTCCTGCGAACCGTGCAAGCTGGGGCGATGCACGACAGTTAGGTGGGGGTGACCAGTTGGCGGCGCTACAAGCCGGCGATCCCCAGCGCGTGGGGCCCTACGTGCTGCTCGGGAGGCTCGGTAGCGGCGGGATGGGCCGGGTCTACCTCGCTCGTTCCCCCGGCGGCCGCATGGTGGCGGTGAAGGTCATCCGAGCCAACCTGGCCGAGGACGCCGGCTTCCGGGCCCGGTTCGCGCGCGAGGTCTCGGCCGCGCGCAAGGTGGGCGGGCTGTTCACCGCGCAGGTGGTCGACGCTGACACCGACGGGCCGGTGCCCTGGCTGGTCACCGCCTATGTCCCCGGCACGTCATTGTCCGACGCGGTCGAGCGGCAGGGCCCGCTGCCGGAGACCTCCGTGCTCGCGCTGGCGGCGGGGCTGGCCGAGGGCCTGATCGCGATCCACGCGGCGGGCGTCATCCACCGTGACCTCAAGCCCTCCAACGTGCTGCTGGCCGCCGACGGGCCGCGGATCATCGACTTCGGCATTTCCTCGGCCGCCGACGCCACGGCGCTGACCGGGACCGGCTTCATGATCGGCTCGCCCGGCTTCATGTCGCCCGAGCAGGCCGAAGGCCTCGTCGTCGGGCCGGCCAGCGACATCTTCAGCCTGGCCGGCGTGCTCATCTACGCCGCCCGGGGCGAAGGGCCGTTCGGCACCGGCGACACCGCCGCGCTGCTCTACCGCGTGGTGCACGGCAAGCCGAACATCGACCACGTGCCCGGCCACGTCCGGCCGCTGATCGAGCGGAGCCTGTCCAGGGACCCCAAGCGGCGTCCCACGGCGGCCGGGTTCCTGGCCGACCTGTCGGCCGCCTACCCGGCGGCCGCAGACCTGAGCAACTGGCTGCCGCCCCAGGTCCTCGACTTGGCGGCGGCCGGGCCCGGCCACGGCGACATGAGCCTGCATCCGCCCGCGCCGGGCGCCGGCTCGATGGCCGGGGGTTCGGTGGCGGGCGGTTCTGTCGCCGGTGGTTCCGGGGCCGGCAGGTTCGACCCCGCGATGGCGGACCCGGTGGCGCCGGTGCCGGACGCGATGGCGCCGATGGCGCTGGCCGCGGGGGCTGGGGCTGGGGGTGGGGAGGCGGATCCGGCGACGAGCGGCAGCGCCACGGTCGACCCGCCCACGCGGACCACCTTCTCCCCGCAGACCCCGCCGCCGCCCACCACAGCGGTGCCGCCCGGGTACCCGCCGCAGGGCGGCGCCCAGGGCTTCCCCGGGCCGCAGAGCTACGCGGACCCGGTCCAGCCCGGCTACCCCGGCTCACAGGGGTATGCGGGACAGCAGGGGTATGCGGGACAGCAGGGCTATTCCGGCCAGCAAGCCTACCCTGACCAGCAGAGCTACCCAGGTCAGCAGGGATATGCAGGATCGCAGGGGTACGCGGCGCCGCAGGGATATCCGGGCCAGCAGCAGTACCCCGAGCCGCAGGGATACCGGACGAGCCAGCAAGATGCGGTCGCTCCCGGCTACCAGCAGGATCCGGTCCCTCCCGGGTACCAGGGAGGTCCGCCGCCCCAGGGCAGTTCGTGGTGGTCCGGGCAGCAGCCCGGGAGCACCCCGCAGACCCCCTTGCCGGCGCAGGGGATGCCGGGCCAGGGGGCGCCCGGCGGGCCTGGCATGCCCGGGGGCGGCCAGTGGTACGGGCCGCCCGCGGGGCCGGTCAGGCGCAAGCGGCCCCGGTGGCTGGTCCCGGTCGCGGCGGCTGCCGTCATCGTGGTGGTCGCCGTCGTGCTGGTCCTGGCGCTGAGCCCGGGCTCGCCCAAGAACAACGCCGGACCCGCCACCACCCCGGCCCAGAGCCACAGCGCCTCGCCCTCCGCACGCGCGACCCCGACAGTTGGCGAACTGCAGGTTTCTCAGTTTCAGGTTGGCGACTGCCTGACCGGGGCCAACATGCAGCTGAACGAGACGACACCATGGCCGAAGCTGACGCTGGCCGTGCCATGCCAGCAGGCGCACACCGCGGAAGTGTTCTACGCGGATAACCATTACTGGCCTCAGGGCAGCGCGTTCCCCGGCGGCAACGCTATCAGGGACAAGGCCATCGCAGGCTGCAACAAGGCCTTCCAGGCGTACATCGGCATCGTGTTCCAGCAATCTATGTACACCTGGGCCGATGTCGTGCCCGACGCGTCCACCTGGCCGACCGGCGACCGGGCGCTGCACTGCGTCGTCTATTACTCGACGTCCTCGCAGCCGGCCGGCGTCACCCTGCACGGCTCGCTCAAGGGCGCGGCCAAGTAAGCCCCTAGGCGGGCGGGGCCGATGTCGGGGAGGTCGCGGACGCCGAAGATGTCACGCAGGGCGGTCAGGGCGGCCAGTTCGCCGCAGCGGCCGTGCACGCCGGGTCCCGGCGGGGTGGCCGAGGAGCACAGGTAGAGGCCGCGGATGGGCGTCCGGTACGGGTTCCACCGGGGGACCGGGCGCAGGATGGTCTGCCGCACGGTCTGCAGGCCGACGCCGATGTCGCCGCCGGCGTAGTTCGGGTTGCGCGCCTCCTCGTCGGCCGCGGTGCAGACGGCACGGGCCAGGATGAGGTCGCGGAAGCCGGGCGCGAACCGCTCGATCTGCGCCTCGATCCGGCCGGTCATGTCGACCCGGGATCCGGACGGCACGTGACAGTAGGTCCACAGCGTCTGCCGGCCGGCCGGCGCCCGGGCCGGATCGGCGACTCCGGGCTGGACCACGAGCACGTAGGGGCTTTGCGGGTGCCTGCCCGCCGCCACCTCGGCCTCGGCCAAGGCGACCTGCTCGAAGGGGCCGCCCAGGTGCAGGGTGCCGGCCCGGCGGCAGGCCTCGTTGGCCCACGGCACGGGGCCGCAGAGGGCGAAGTCCACCTTGCAGACCCCCGGGCCGTAGCGGAACCGGCGCAGCGCGGCGCGGTACCCGCCGGGCAGCCGGTCGCCGGCCAGCAGGGCCAGCGAGCGGGGCGAGACGTCGAGAAGGGCGGCGCGCGCCGGGGGAAGCTCGGCCAGCGAGCGGACCCAGCGGCCGGTCTCGATGTGGCCGCCGCCGGCGACCACGGCCGCGGCCATCGCGTCGGTGATCCGGGCGCTGCCGCCCGCCACCACCGGCCATCCCGCCGCGTGCGCCAGCCCGATCAGCATCAGCCCGACGCCCGCCGTGGGGGCGGCGGTGAGCGGCATCATGGCGTGCGCCGCGGCACCGGCCATGATCGCGCGGGCCTCCTGCGCGTGCCAGCGCCTGGCCACCACCGAGGCGGGCAGGACGGCGCGGCGACCGTAGCTGATGACCGGTACCGGATGCGAGGGCGGCTTGCGCAGCGGGGCCAGGATCGTCTCGCATATCTCGTCCATGTGGCTGGTCAGCGGGCCGAACAGGCGCTGGTAGGCGGGGCCGTCGGCGCCGAGCCGCGCGGCCGTCTCGGCCACCGGGCGGGTGACGACCGCGGCCCGGCCGCCGTCGAGGGGATGCGCGAACTCCACCTCGGGCCGGGCCAGCGTCACCCCTCGCGCGGCCAGGTCGAAACGACGGAAGAACGGCGACGCGACGGCCAGCGGGTGCGCCGCCGAGCAGACGTCGTGCCAGCAGCCGGGCAGGGTCAGCTCCCCGGTCCGGCAGCCACCGCCGATCGTCGGCGCGCCCTCGATGACGTGGACCTTCAGGCCGGCGGCAGAGAGGGTAACGGCGGCGGCCAGGCCGTTGGGCCCGCTGCCGACGACGACCGCGTCAGGATCCGGCAACACGACGCACCTTCCGACGACCACCAGCCTAGGAAATCGGCGATACGGCCTGCGCCCGAGCTACACGCCGACGCTGAGCACCACTGTGATCGTGTGGCCGCCGGGGTTCACGGTGAGCTGACCGTCTACGGCGACCAGGCTGGTCGAGGTCACGGTGATGGTCACGCTCGCGCCGGAGGCCAGCGAGCCTGAGGAGGGCGACACCTTCAGGCTGCCGGCCAGCGCGGACCCCACCGTGATCGAGTAGCTGACCGGGCCGCCCTGCGCGGTGAGCGTGAATTTACTGGTCGCGGTGCCGTCGACCGAGACCAGGCGGAGCTGGCCGGTGGAGACCGACAAGGTGCCTGTGCTCGCCGAGGCTGACGCCGGGGACGAGGAGCCCGCCGCCGATGCCGGGGACGTGGTCGCGGCGGCCGAACCCGGCACTCCGGGCGACCGGAAGGCGATCGGGGTGGTCGTGCCGCCATGCGTGCCCGCCGAGGGCGTCAGCCCGCTCCCGGCATTTCCGCCGTTGCCGGTGTTGCCGCTGTTGCCGGACGGGCCGCCGTGGGCGGGGGCTGGGCTCTTGGCCGGGCTGGACGCGCCGTGCGTCGGGCCTCCCGCGGCCCCGGCGGACGGCGGGGCGTGGTGGGAGCAGGCGATGACCCCCACCGCGATGGCACCGGCCGCCACGACCGTCGTGGCCGCGCCCGCCGCCGTGGCATGCGGATGGTCCAGGACCCGGCGCCAAGGTGCGGTCCCCGGCGGGCTGATGGGCTTGGGAAAACCATTAGGACCGAACGGTCCGGCGCGATTCGCCACGGCCAGGCGGTGGGTTATCCCGGCGGGCGAGCGATCAGCCAGGACCCTCAGCACCTGCTCACGGAATCCGGGGAGCAGCGCGACCATCGGCAGCGCGCCCACGAACAGCGCCGGCGTAAGCTCACGGCGCTTGCGCTCCCCGCAGACCTCGCACCGGTCAATGTGCCGGCTGACTCGCTTGCGCATCAGCACGGTCATCTGCCCGTCCCACCCGGCCAGCATGCTGTCCAGGTCGGCGCAGGCCGCTCTGCCGGTGCGCGCGACGATCAGTGCGCCGAGGGATCTCTCCAGCTGGCTGCGAGCCCGCGACAGCAGCGCGTGGGCGTGATTGCGTGACACCCCGAGCGCGTCGGCGAGATCGTCACCGTGGAGTTCATGGCGCAGGCTCAGCTCGATGACATCCCGCTCCCCCGGGTTCAGCCCGTCTATCGCGGCCCTGACCAGTTCCTGCAGTTCGGCCCGTTCTGTCGCGGCGCCGATCTCGGCGGTCTGGCTAGGCATGTCCGCAGCCTCCTCGAGGGCGGAGAGGGCCTTCCCGGCGCGTAGCCGGCGAAAGCATTCGTTGCGTGCCACCGCGTACAGCCAGGAGCGCAGTTTGCCTGGGTCGCGAAGATCCCGGACCTTTGCCGTGACGACGAGGAACGTATCCTGCACCGCGTCGGCGGCATCGGCCGGCTCGCGCAGCATGGAACGGCAGTACGAGTAGAGCGGCATGGCGTACCTGTCGTATGCCTCGGCGAGCCCGGCTGGGTCACCAGCCAAGATGGCCGCGACAACCTCTGGGTCTTCCATTCGCCATACCGTAGTTCGCCCGCCGCGTTCGGGTCAGCGGGAATGCGATATCCCGATAGCGGGAAGGACAGCAGATCTGTATCGGCGTCCCCTACCCGGCAGATCCGGCCTTATGCGGTGGCGGCACGGCTCGGGTTGGGCCAGCTCAAATTTGTTGCCGAAGTGGCCAGAACCTCGTCTGGTGTTGTTGAGTCTGCTGTGGTCAGGCGCGGGCGCTTCGCGCAGGATCGTGTCGAGTTACCCTGCGGATTCGACGTGCCCACGGCCCTGTCGCTGGGCCGCGATCTGGCTGAGATATCCAGGTTCAGGCGGCCGGTGACCAGGTGGCGCGAGCTCCGCCCGATGCCCAGGCTGCGGGCCTGCCGGGCCGACTGGGCGGCCGTGAACTACAAGCTGGCCCGGGCCGGCGTGCTGGGGCAATGCCACCGGGCCGGCATCAAGACGATGATCTGGACAGTGGATGAGGACCAGGAGATGCGGCGCTGGCTGGCCGACCCGCGGGTCACCGTGCTGATCACCAGCCGGCCCGCCGACGCGGCGTCCATGCGCGGGAATACGTTACTGGATCGGAGAATCCAGAACAGGTACTGTTCGGGGATGGGCAGGACGGGACCGGCGGCAGAGGCCACGCTGACCGTCAAGGGACGGCAGACCCGGCAGCGCATCGTGACGGCGGCCGCGGAGCTGATGTTCGAGGGCGGGGTGGCCGGGACCACGATGGAGGACGTGCGGGCCGCCGCGGGGGTGAGCAGCTCACAGATCTATCACTACTTCACCGACAAAGAGGCGCTGGTCAGGGCGGTCATCGAGTACCAGAACGAGACGATCGTGGGCGGCCAGGAGCCGATGCTGGCCCGGCTGGACACGCTGGTCGGCTTGCGGGCCTGGCGCGACTTCCTGGTCGCGCACCAGCAGAAGCTGGGCTGCCGCGGCGGCTGCCCGATCGGCTCGCTGGGCAGCGAGCTGGCCGAGACCGACCCGCGGGCCCGGGCGGCCGTGGCGGCCGGGTTCGGCCGGTGGGAGGCGGGGATCCGCCGCGGCTACCAGGCCATGCACGACCGGGAAGAGCTGGCGGCGGACCCGGGTCAGCTCGCTACCGCCACCCTGGCCGCGTTGCAGGGCGGCCTGCTGCTGGCCCAGATCCGGCGCAGCACCGAACCGCTGGAAGCGGCCCTGGACACCGTGCTGGCCCACGTCGGCTCGCTCATCGTCTCTCCCGCAACCTGAGGGCGCGCGAGCTGACTTCCGGGCATTTCCGGACTGGCGGGCGGCTAGAGGACGGTGCGGGACGGATCCGGGGCTGTCGTCGTCACGGCGGCGGTCAGGGATCCGGCGGTTTCCCCGGCCGGCTCGAGGGCGGTGCGGGCGAATTCGGCCGCGATGGCGTGCCAGAGGCGGGCGCGGCGCAGCATGGGGTGGTCGCCGCCCCGCACCTCGATCGCGGCCACCTGGGTGACCGCGCGGGCCCGCTCGACATAGGCCCAGGTTTCTGCCGGGCTGGTGATGCCGTCGGCGGTGCCGTGCACCAGCAGGACCCGCCGCCCGGCGAGCTGATCGACCGGCTCGCCCGGCGGCAGCCACGGTGCCAGGCCCGCCACGGCGGCCACCGCGGGATGCCCGGCCGCCCGGACGGCGGCGCGCGCCCCCATGGAGTGCCCGACCAGCACCACGGGGACGGGCCCATGGCGGACGCCGATGTCGTCGAGGACCCGCTCGAGGTCCGGGACCGGCGAGGCCTGCGCGCCGTTCCAGCCGCGGATCCGGAAGCGCGGCCGGAGCACCACCGCGCCGCTCCCGCTGAGCGCCTGCCGGATCGCGGCCGCGACCGGGATCATGCGCAGCACCGCGGGCTGGAACGCGGTGGTGGGTTCGGTGCTCGAGGCCTGGCCGCCGTGCGCGACCACGACCATGCCAGTGATGGCGCCGACCTGGCGCGGGCCGCCGCGCGGTAGCGTCTCGCCGCTCGTCATCTGCCCCTCGCTCTGCCTTCCTTCCGGGCCGGCCTGGCCAGGTTAACAGGCGGCGGCGGCTGGCACACTGATGCCAAGGAGGCGTCGGTGAGCGACTGGGACCTGGTGCTGCGCGGCGGCCGGGTAATCGATCCGGAATCCGGGCTTGACGCGGTGCGGGACGTCGCCGTCACGCGGGACCAGATCGCGGCGGTGGGCACCGGCCTGCGCGCCAAGGTCGAGGTCGACGTGGCGGGGCAGGTGGTGACCGCCGGTTTCATCGACCTGCACAGCCACGCCGGCGACCTCGGCGGGCTGCGGTTGCAGGCCACGGACGGCGTTACCACCGCGCTCGAGCTCGAGGCGGGGGTCACCCCGGTGGCCGAGGCCTACCGCCGCGCGGCGGCGCAGGGCCGCCCGGTCAACTACGGCTTCGCCGCGTCCTGGGCGATGGCCCGGATGCAGGCGGTGGCCGGCCTGCCGCCGGAGGCCAGCCTGGGCGGGTTCATGGCCCGCATCTCCAACCCGGCCTGGCAGGGCCGGGCGGAGCCCGCCCAGGTCAGCGCGTTGCTAGCGTTGCTCTCGGCCGACCTGGCCGACGGGGCGCTCGGCATCGGCGTCCTGCTCGGGTACGCGCCCGCCGCCGATCCCGCCGAGTACCTGCGGGTAGCCGGGCTCGCCGCCCAGGCCGGCGCGCCCACCTTCACCCATGCGCGGGACCTGATCGAGATGGTGCCCGGCGCGGCCATCGACGGCGCCGAGGAGATTGTCCGCGCGGCCGGGCAGACCGGCGCCCACATGCACTACTGTCACGTCAACAGCACCTCGCAGCGTCATGTCGACCGGGTCCTCGCGCTGGTCAGCCGGGCTCAGGCCGCGGGGTCGCGGGTCACCACGGAGGCCTATCCTTACGGCTCGGGCATGACCGGCATCGGCGCCGCGTTCCTGGCGCCCGGACGGCTCGCCGAGCGTGACCTGGTGCCGTCCTCGCTCACCTACGCGCCGACCGGCGAGCGGATCTCCAGCGAGGCGCGGCTGCGCGAACTGCGCCAGGCCGATCCCGGCGGGCTGGTCATCATCGACCTGCTGAACGAGGACGACCCGGCCGACCGTGCGCTGCTGATGCGGTCGCTGACCTTCCCCGGCTCGGTCGTCGCCAGTGACGCCATGCCGCTGACCTGGACTGCTCCCCCGGCCGACCCGGCCGCCTGGCCGCTGCCCGCCACCGCCATCACCCATCCGCGGACCGCCGGGACGTTCTGCCGCGCGCTTCGCCTGCTGACCGGCGCTGGCGGCCTGGCCGAGGCGGCTGGCGCCCGCCCGGCGCTCGGCCTGAGCCAGGCGCTGGCCAAGTGCAGCCTGGAGCCCGCCCGGCTGATCGAGGACCGGGTGCCGTCCTTGCGCCGCAAGGGCCGCGTGCAGGCCGGCCTGGATGCCGACCTGGTCGTGTTCGACCCGGACGCGATCACCGACCGGGCCAGCTACCTGCACAGCACGGTCCCGTCGGCCGGAATCCGGCACGTCCTGGTCAACGGCGTGTTCGTGGTGCGCGACGGGGGCCTGGCGGCCGATGCCCGGCCGGGGCGCCCGGTCCGTGCCGACCCGCGCTGAGCCGCGCCGTGCGAGCGACCGCTGGCCGGCGCGGGGATATGCTTCGAACGCAGCTAAGCTGCGCAGGCAAATACTTCCCCTAGTGATCGATCTTGTGTTCTAATAGACGGCATGGGTCGGTTCGGTAAAGCAGGGGCGCGGCCCCTCGCCCCGCCCGGGCGAACGCCACCCGCCTAGGTAGCTGCCGCCAGGGCAGACCGCACGCCGGCCAGGAACCCGGAGTGCCCCAGTTCAAGCCAGACGCCAGACGCTGGAGGTGAGTACGATGCGCGAGGATTTCGAAAGTTTTAACGACTATGACGAAGAGTGGCTGACCGAACTAGAAATCAGCGACACCGATATCGAGAACGGCCTGTTGGACTGGCGTGACCCCGACCCAAGTGACCTCGCGGACTCCAGCTACAGCCAGGACGAGGCGCCCCGCCGGGCCGGGCAGGGCCGGAACGGCGCCGTGCGCGCCCGGCCCCGGCAGACAGAGTTCAGGCGGGCCGAGTTCGGGCAGGCGGAGTTCGGGCAGGCACAACCCAGGCAGGCACAACCCAGGCAGGCACCGCGCCGACAGGCGCCGTCCCGGCGAGTACCGCCACGTCAGGCCCCGCCGGAGGAGACCCTGCATCACGTTATCGAGGATGAGGAACTCGAGCCGGACGACGAACTGACGACGATCATCCGGACCGGGGCCCGGCCCGGCTGGCCGGGCACGCCGCCGGGTGCGTCGTCAGCCGGACAGCGAACCCAGGCCCTCATCGACCGCGGACGGCGCAGTACCAGCCGGTCCCGGATGCCGCGTTCGCGCAAGATGCTGCTCGCCGTGGCCGGCCTGGCGGTGCTCATCGTGGTGGCATCGGTGCTGATATTCAGGTCCAGCCCGTCGTGGCCGCCCAGCGTGGCCACGGTCCAGAGCGAGATCACGACGGCCTGCCAGAATGCCAACGTCGCGTCCGAGCCCGGGCAGGTCAACTTCGCCTGCGGGAAGGCGACAAGCCAGATCCTGTGGGTGTTCGCCCTCATGACGAGCGGCAACAACCCGAATTTCACCGACGCCAAGACGGGCAGGCAGGGCCTGGAGCCGATCACGCCGACCCAGGGCGGCGAGGTGGCCTGGTCGCTGAACCTGCATCATCCGTACAACCCGTACGACCCGGTGGACAGCCTCGAAGTGGCGGCCAGGGCCATCAACAACATCATCGGCGGCGCCACGCTGACCGGCAGCAACGGCAAGCCGGTCATACAGCCGGGGCTGGAGAGCGACCCGGCGAACTGCGCCAGGTACACCGGATCCTCGGCGGTGGTCTCGCACGCCGGCTTCCCCAGCCTGTGTGCCCAGCCTGTGGCCAGCGGGACCGGGCAGGCGGCGCTGGTGGCGGATGCCTACAAGCAGTGGGTGGTGGGCGCCACAACCGCGGAGGCCTACGACGTCAGCGTGCTGTTCGCGAACGCGAACAACCCGGGCAACGCCCAGGTGCAGGCCATCCTCAAGACCCTGCCCAGCTCGAGCTAGCGGGGGGCAGGCAGGGAGACCAGCGACCATCTGGGGGCGACATAGCCGAGCCGCATCGTGGAAGAAGGTGATTCCGTGCATCCCGTCAGGAAGCCAACATGGCAGCAGGCGACCGCGCTGGTCAGCCTCAGTACGTGCGGGGCCATGACCGGATTCGCCTTCGCCCACGGAACGGTCAGCGACATGACGTCGCCGACGCGGATGCCTGTCCACCTGATGGCGCTCAAGAAGCCCGCCAGGCCCGGATCGCCGAGCGCCGGATCGACGAGTGACGGCGCGCTGCGATCGGCCATAGTCAAGGTGGCCATCAACTACCTCCGGATGGCGCAGACCAGGAACCCGGCCGAAATGGAAGCGCTGATCTGGGGAACGGACAGCATCGACGGCGTGGACCACGGCGAGTCCTGCGCGGCCTTCGCCAGCCTTACGCTGGCACTCGGCGCGCAGGCGGCCGGCCAGGAGAGCTGGGTGACCGGAGGCACGACCTACCCGTGGCCGCTGCATCAGTGGGCCGACGTCCGCGTCGATCCCAATCCCGGCTCGCCCCAGATCATTTCGATCCTGCAAGACGCGCAGGCGCACAACCGCTGGCACCCGCTCGGCGACGGATACCAGCCCCAGCCGGGCGACTGGGTGATGTTCGACGGCCACGTCGAGGTGGTCACCGGTTACTCAGGCGGAACGCTCTACACCATCGGCGGGGACTCGGCGCCCAACCTCTCGGTCAACGCGCACACGTTCACCGGCTCGCTGGCCGCCCAGGGCGTGGTCGGCTTCGTCAACAACGGCGAGTTGCCCAGCCAGGCAAGCCGGCCCGCCGGCGGCACCGCGGCCGGCGGCACCGCGGCCAGCGGTGGTACGGCCGGCGGCACCGCGGCGGACGCGGCCGTGCCCGGAGGTGCCGGTGAGGGCCAGGGAGGCGCCGTGACGGCGAGCACGGGCCAGGCGGCGATTCCCGGGACACGGGCCGTGCTGACGGCGCGGACCGACCAGACCGGCGGGATGCCCGGGCGGGGTGCGGCGGCAAGGAAAGGTACGGCCAGGATGGCGGGCACAGCGAACGGAGCGGGACGGGTCGGAACGGCGAGCATGGTGGCCATGCCGGGCATCGTGGACGGGGCGGGCACGGTGCCGGGCAATGGCGCGACCGCCCGGCAGGGCAGTCCGGCACGGGCCGGAACGGGGGCACGGGCCGGAACGGGGGCACGGGCGGGAACCGGGGCGCAGGCGGGAACTCCGTCCCGGGCGGGTGCCGCGGCCCGGGCGGGTGGCAACGGACGAGCGGCGCGGGGGGCCGGCCAGGGGCAGCGGTCCAGCCAGAAGGCCGGGACCGGCCAGGGAGCACGGGCCGGCACCGCGGCCATCCCGGGGCTACCGCCCGCGGCGGACGATGTCGGGCCCGGTTCGCCGGCGGCGGCCGCGCCGTCATACAGCAGGAACAACCCGCCGGCCGCCACGGCGCCTGTCCCGGGCACCGCGGCTCAGCAGGCGTTCATCAGTGAGGTCGCGCCCGGCGCCGTGGCCGCGCAGAGCCGGTACGGGATCCCCGCGGCGGTGACGATCGCCCAGGCCATCGACGAATCGGGCTGGGGTCAGAGCGCGCTCGCGATCCGGGACCACAACTTGTTCGGCATCAAGGGCAGCGGTCCGGCCGGCAGTGACATGCTGCCGACGCAGGAGTTCCAGAACGGTCGGTGGGTGACGGTCAACGCCCCGTTCCGGGTCTACCACAACGTGGCGGAGAGCATCGCCGATCACAGCCAGTTGCTCGCCACCGGCCCGAGCTACCGGCAGGCCATGGCCGACCGGGACCATCCCGATGCCTTCGCGACCGACCTGACCGGCGTCTACGCGACCGATCCGCAGTACGGCTCCAACCTCATCGCGCTGATGCGGCTTTACAACCTGTACCGCTACAACACCTCGGCGCCGACCGCGGGGCAGACGCCGGCGCCCGGCGTGGCCCGCACCGCGGCCGGGACGGGCGGCCAGGGCGGCGTGGTGGGTAATGGCGGCGTGGTCGGTAATGACGGCGTGGTCGGTAATGACGGCGTGGTCGGTAATGACGGCGTGGTGGGTAATGGCGGCGTGGTGGCCGACGGCGGCGTGGTGGGCAATGGCGGCACGGCGGCCAATGCGGGCACGGGCGGCCAGGGCGGCAGGGTCAGCCAGCGCGGCGTCAGCCAAGGCGGCGGCGTCAGCCAAGGCGAAACGGGCGGTCAGCGCGGAGCGACTCGCCAAGGGCAGGGCGCGGCGACCATACCCGGGGTCCTCGACGCCTACACCACCGGGCCCGCCAGGTCCGCTCCGGCCGCCGGGGCGCGGGTCGCGCCGGGGCCGCAGGCGGCCCGGCATCCGGCGCCACGGGTGGCGCCTCGCCGGGCGCGGGCGAGCGGCCGCGTCAGCCGGTACGTGCCGCAGATCCCCCGGACGGTCACGACCGCCTTCCTCACCTCGGCGAAGGCCCCGCTGAGCCGGGCCGAGCCGCTCTACGACGACGTGGCCGGCCGCACCGGCATCCGGTGGGAGCTGCTGGCGGCCTGCGACTGGATGCAGTGCCAGGCCCAGCCGCGCTACTCGCCGGTGCACGGGGAGAAGCTCGGCACCGTCAATGCCAGCGGGATCACGTACCGGACGAAGTCCGAGGCGCTGGCGCAGTGCGCCAGCGACCTGATCGAGCTCGCTATGGCCGTCTACTGGATCGACATCACCGCGCGGCGGCCGCTGTCGGTCCGCGAGCTCGCCAAGGTCTTCGCCGCGTTCCGGTGGGGCGGCCTGCTCAAGCTGCACGGCATATCGGCGATGGAGTTCCCCTACTCGGTGGAGGGCCTGACCGAGCAGCACCTGAAAATGCGCTGGCCCGACATCAAGGAGCCGAACGCGCCTGACAAGCCGGGCACGCGTTTCCGCATGCCGTTCGGCGCCGTTCCGGTGGTGCTGGGCCTCGGCTACCCGGCCCTCGCCTAACCCGATGACCAGCGAACAGAAGGGCGGACTCCGATGCTTCGCTTCCTGATCTTCCTGGCCGGCCTGCTCACCGTGAGCAGGCCGGGTGGCGGGACGAGGACGGTTCCGCTGAGACCAGGCGAGTCCCGCCGGCGGGCGGAGCCGCCCCTGGACGACGACGACACCTGGTTCGTCCCGCGAGCGCTGGGGCAGCCGTACGGCGAGCCGCGCAGCCCCCAGCCCGGCTGGCCCGAGCCCGGCTGGCCTGAGCGGGGCGGGCCGCCGGTTCGCACGGGGCGGGGCGGGCGGCGCTGGCGCATCCCGCGCACGTTCAAATGGGCGGCGGTGCTGATCCTGGCCGGCCTGATATTCCGCAAGGTGATCGCCTGGGCGGTGCTGGTGGCGCTGTCCGCGACCCTGCACCTGCTCGGGATCAACGTGCACCTGCCGCACGTCAAGCTCACCTGGCCGTGGCAGTCGATCACCGCGGGCACGACCACCGATACCGACGTCGGGCCGTGGGTGCTGCAGAAGATCGAGGGCATCTCGCGGCCGGCCCTGGGCACCGAGAACTTCAACTTCACCTTCACCCACAAGGTCTCGAAGAGCATCGGCTTCTGGCCGTGCTGGTATTCGGGCACCTTCGCCACCGTCGGCCACGCGTCGGCCACCGTGGACCTGAATCCGGGGCCGAGCTGGTGGAAGCCCTCGTCGGGCCACTACCGGGTGCAGGTCCTCAGCCGCCCGGCGACGGGCGCGCCCGGCCGGGTCAGCGTGACCATCGTCCTGCCGCAGCCGCAGCTTCCGCAGTCCGTGCACGACGTCACCGTCGACGACACGATGTCGCATCCCATCGACGTGCAGCACAGCTGGACCTATCCCGGGCTGGGATGCGGCGAGCTCATCCGGCCGCAGTTCTCGGTGTCGGTGCTCTACGCCCAGGCGCAGAACCTCGCGTTCGCTCAGGTCAGGAACAACCCGCAGATCACCCGTCCGCTGATCAGCGCGGCCAAGGCGCAGGCGGCCCAGATCATCAAGAACAACTTCGTCCAGCCGACGGTGAACGCGCTCGGCTACACGCTGGCGGGCTTCAGCATCCGCTGGGCGGCGCCGTCGTGAATTACGCGGCATCGTGATCGATAACGACCTGACGGCCAATCTGAGCGGATTAGCCGCCGGGCCGCGCGTGCTATTAGCGACCGGCCAGGCGGGCCAGTTCGGCGACGAAATACTTGGCATTCACGGTGCCGAGGCCGGCGGCCAGGTTGTACCCGGACCTGGCGCTGTAGCCGTGCACCGTTCGGGAGCGGCCGCCCTGGCGGAACGACACCGTGTTGTTCCCCGACCTGACGCTCACGATGCCGGGCGCGTGCTCGGCGGCCAGCTTGTACAGGGCCGGGTTGATCAGGCCGATGGAGTGCCCGGCCACCTGGTCGGCGAGCGCCACGATGCCGGCGAACATCGGCGTGGCCTCGCTGGTGCCGCACAGCGCGTACCAGCCGGCCGGCTGGCCGCCGAAGGACTGGTAGACGTTGACCGCGCCGGTGCAGGCCGCGCTCATCGAGATGTCGGGCACGCCGCGGTGACCGCCGATGATGCCGCTGACGGTGCTCTGGTAGGAGGGCCGACCGACCATAGATAATAATCTATGGTCCTATCCGGCTAGAGGACCATAGCATTACTTAACCACGCGAAGATGCTTTATCAGATATCGACGGATTCGTGTCCTGCCTGAGCTGGCCGGAAACCGGTTAGCGCGGCGGGCGGATCGCGGCCGCGGCGTCCCGCAGCTCGGTGTCGCCGACGAACACCGCCCGCAGGACGGTGTCGGCGGCGGTGAGCTGGGCGGGGTCCACCCGCTGGCGGAACTCGCGGTTGAGGGCGTTGATCACCTCGGTCACGGCCCGCGCGTAGGCCGTGCCCGCGGGGGTGAGGACCACGTTGAGGACCCTGGAGTCCTGCTCATCGCGCTCGGTGCGCGCGTAGTCCCGCTGCACGAGGCCTTCGGCCACCTTCCGCGCGGCCTGCCGCGTGACGCCGAGGCCGGCCCCCAGCCGGCCCACCGGCACGGGCCCGCGGCGCAGCAGCCGCAGCGCATGGGCGTCGCTGCGGCGGTAGTCCGGGTAGCCGAGTTCGCCGAGCCGGGCCGCCATCTGCCGGACCCAGCTGAGGCGCGCCAGCGCGAGCAGGTCGCCGAACAGGTACGGAGGGGTTGACGTCTGCTCCACAACATCCGATGCTAGCGATATGCAAATAGGTTGCATATATGTCCGCGGGCCAGCGGTCACCGGGGCGGCGATCTCCGGGGCCGGCGGCGACGAGGGCCGGTCATGACCGCGGCTGGCGTGACCGCCCTGCTGGCGCTGGCGATCACCGTCGCCAGCCTGGGCTATCTCCACTTCGCGCCGACCGGGCTCTCCCCCGTGCGCAACGCCGTCAGCCAGTACGGCATCACCTCGTTCCGGGCCGGCTACCGCGTCGCCACGCTCGCGTTCGGCGCCGCGGGCGTCGCGCTGGCCGCCGGCATCGGCGTGGCCGCCGGCCGCGGAGGCGAGACGGTGGTCGCCCTGCTCGTGGTGTTCGCCATCGCCCGGGCGCTGATCAGCTGGTTCCCGATGGACGCGCCGGGCACCGACCGCACGCCGACCGGGCAGATGCACGGGCTGCTGGCCATCGCCGCCTTCGGCTGCGCGACGCTGGCCGCCTTCAGGCTGGCCAGCACCCTGTCCCGGCAGGACAGGTGGCACTCGCTGATCCCGGTCTCGACCGCGCTGGGCGTCGCGATGGCCGCCTGCCTGCTGGTTCTGGCGCTGGCCCGGTCCTTGCCCGCGGTCCGGGCGCGGTTCGGCGCCATCGAGCGAGGCTTCTACCTCGCGGCGATCGCCTGGTTCGCGGTGTTCTCCGTAGCCTGCGCGACCGGCGGGAGATGAGCGTGACCGGGCCGCGCTACGAGGTCGTCCCGGTCGGCTGGGTGGAATCGACGCTGACCGAACGGGCCCAGGCGCCACGGCAGGGCGACGAGGGTGCTCCCGCGGCCTGGCTGGCCTTCGAGCCCGGGGTCGCCGAGGCCCTCCGCGACCTGCGGCCCGGGATCGAGATCATCGTCCTGACCTGGCTCGACCGGGCGGACCGTGAGGTGCTCGTCACCCGCCCC